>Ga0209347_1000989_pt1 | contig 54904 bp, 52 predicted proteins | sample AutmiccommuBRH23_FD_187382 | JGI IMG/M metagenome (GOLD analysis project Ga0209347, IMG submission 187382) | Deep subsurface microbial communities from Mt. Terri, Switzerland - Autotrophic microbial communities BRH/23 (SPAdes) (version 2) | ecosystem: Environmental > Aquatic > Deep subsurface >... | reverse complement strand
AGTAATCTGGGGATGGTAATGGGTGCTCCCCTTGATGTGGTGCTGGATAAAAATGTAGTATTGCAGCCGGATGTTCTTTTTGTTTCCCGGGAAAGGTATCATATAATCACTGCGGCCTGCCTGAAGGAGTGTCTTTCACCCACCCGGCCAACTTTATTTTAGTGGGTACCATGAACCCCGAGGAAGGCGAGCTCAGGCCCCAGCTCCTGGACCGCTTCGGGCTCTGTGTGAACATCACCGGCATCCTCGACCCCGCCCTCAGGGTGGAAGTTGTTAAGCGCAGGGCCGCTTTTGAAGAAGACGCGGAAGAGTTTGCCCGGCAGTGGGAAGCGGAAGAAGATGAATTGCGCCGGCAAATTGCCGCTGCCAAAGCGCTTTTGCCTGCGGTACGGATATCTGACGAGATGCTCTTTTTAATTGCCAGGATCGCCGTCGAAATGGGAGTGGACGGTCACCGGGCCGACCTGGTGATGATGAAGGCGGCCAAGACCACGGCGGCGTTGCGCGGCCGGGAGGAAGTTATTGAAGAGGACGTGAGCCGGTCGGTAGACCTGGCCCTGCTCCACCGCATGCGCCGCAAGCCCTTCCAGGAACTGGCCATCGACCGGGAGAAGCTTCAAGGAGTGGTTAAAGGGCCGCAGGACGGCCACCGGCACAGCCATAACCATGCCCACCTTCCCGGACAAGGTGATCACAGCCATCAGCGCGGGCATTGACGTTTATGAGGTGCGGAACATGAAAAATGTCATTGTGAAGTCCCATATGTCATTGCGAGAACGCGAGAAGGGGATTGCTTCACCTGCGGCTCGCAATGATAGAGGAGGAGCCGTAATGACAGAGGAGGAGTATTTCAGGACAGATGATTGAAATAAGACAACTGGCCAAACAGTACGGCAGCATTCAGGCCGTTGACGGGCTGGATTTGATCATTGACGTGGGGGAAATTTTCGGCCTGCTGGGGCCGAACGGAGCCGGTAAAACCACCACTATTAGAATGCTCACCATGCTCACCAGGCACTCCGGCGGGAGCGCGTTAATCAACGGGTATGAGATAACCCGTGATTTGAGCAAAGTCAAAAAGGAGATCGGCGTGGTTCCCCAGCACATGAACCTGGATCTGGAGCTCACGGCCCGGGAGAACCTGGAACTGCACGGGCGGCTGCATAAAATACCGGGAACGGAGCGGCGGCAGAGAATTCAAGAACTCCTCGACTATGTGGAGCTGGCCGACCGGGCCCAGGACCTGGCGGGCAAATTTTCCGGCGGGATGAAGCGGCGGCTGATGATTGCCCGGGCTTTGATGCACTACCCCGGCGTATTGTTCCTGGATGAGCCGACAGCCGGACTTGATCCCCAGACACGGCGCAAAATCTGGGATTTAATTAGAAGAATGAACAGCGAAGGGATGACCGTTCTTCTAACCACCCACTACATTGAAGAAGCGGAATTGCTCTGCCACCGGGTCGGCATTATGGACCGCGGCCGGTTGATCGCCCTGGGCACGCCGGCGGAGTTGAAGAAAATGGTAGGAGAGGTAGTCGTTGAGGCACTCAACCACGGCGATACCGAATACCGGTTTTTTGCCGGCCGGGAACAGGCTCTGGAATATGCCGGGAGCCTGGCGGAGAACGTGGCGATCCGGGAAGCCAATTTAGAAGATGTCTTTGTTGAATTGACCGGGCGTAAGGTAGGTGATTGAAGATCGACTTCTACACCGTATTCTGGCGGGAAATGGTAGTTTTAAGACGCACCTTCAGCAAGTTCTTCGCTTCCCGCCTGGTCGGCCCCCTGCTCTATCTGGTGGCTTTCGGCTTGGGGCTGGGGCGGAGCATCCAGATGAACGGCGGCAGTTACATGGAATTCATCGTGCCCGGGATTATCGCCCTGAGCGCCATGAATACCAGTTTCAGCGCCGTGGGCACCAACCTCAACATGAGCCGGCTCTACCACAAGACCCTGGACGAATACCTGATTGCCCCGATCAGCGCCGGCGCCTTCGTGCTGGGCAAGGTGCTGGCCGGCACCGTGCGCGGTCTGATCGCCTCACTGATCATCCTGGTGCTGGCCTTCCTATTCGGGGCGCACCTGGCGGTGAACGGCTGGTTCTTCCTGGTGGTCGTGCTCACCGGTTTTCTTTTCTCCGCCCTGGGGGCGGTGGCCGCCATGGTCGTCAATTCCCATGAAGACATGGCCAATTTCTCCACCTTTGTAATCTTACCCATGTCTTTCCTGTGCGGCACCTTCTTTTCGCCGGACCGCCTGCCGCAAGTTTTCGGCTATGTTATCAATGTCCTGCCCCTGACCCACGCCAGCTATTTACTGCGGGCGCTCGTCTCGGGACAAGGGATGCTGCCGCTCTCCCTGGCGGTGCTGGCCGTTTACGCCGCAGTTTTTTTTGCGGCAGCCGTGGCTGCGGTGCGAAAGGTCAGGTAGACTTTAAGAGGGCAACATCACACAACCATAAGATAAAATATCCATTTAGCCGGGAAGTTTTGCATCCTTTGCAGGGGCGAGCCGGTAGCTCGCCCGGCCCTGTCTCTATTATATATAGAAATTTAAACAGGAGGAAAAATGTGTTAATTTATGAGCTAAAATCAGGGGAAAAAGTATTTCGCCGGGATAATACAATTATTGTGGACCTGCCCGGCCCGCGAAGGGTTGTTGGGACATCCAGACTCAACGGCGGGTACCGGGAAGACCTGCAGGCGGTCTTCAACCATCATATCCCGCCCGGCAACCACAAGGCAGAAGACCTGGAGGGCGGCAGCGTGGAAGCCTACCTGGAAATCCTGACGGCCCGGCTGGGTTTACCGCACCAGCACACCACGGGCCTGTTGACGGCCGCCGCGATGGAGAATGCGGCCATCAGGAGTAAAGGTTTTCGGGATCTTGAAGTAACCGCCGTAGTTACCGGCGGTGTGGAAGTAAACGGCGGGCGGGCCGGCGATCCCGCATCTTATTATGAAAACAACGGCCGCTGGGTTCCCGTCGGCGGCACTATCAACATCATCCTGATCATTGACGGCGACCTGCCGCCACGAACTATGGTGCGGTCCATAGTTACGGCAACCGAGGCAAAGACGGCAGCGCTCCAGGAACTGATGGCCCGCAGCCATTACTCCCGGGGAATTGCCACCGGCTCCGGCACCGACGGTATTGTCGTAGTGGCCAATCCCAACTCCGGATTGCGTTTTACGGATGCAGGAAAACATTCCAAATTAGGAGAATTAATCGGCCTGGTGGTCAAGGAAGCAACCAAAGAGGCTTTGGAAAAGCAGACCGGCCTCAATCACAGGCAGCAGCGCAATTTCCTGGTCCGCCTGGAGAGATTCGGCGTTACCGCAGAAGATTTTTGGCAGCAGGCCCTGCGGGAAGGGACCTCTCTGACCCGGGATGCCTACCTGGAACGCTTAACCCAGCTGGCCGTGAAAGATGACCTGGTCGTTACGGCTGCAGGTTTGCTCCACCTGCTGGATGAACAGGAGTGGGGGCTTTTACCGGCAGATGCCGTGGTGGAAATGGGAAGAAGGCTGGTTCAAACCCAAGATCCCCGGCTGGCAGTAATTAGCTGTTCTGTTGGCGGGCAGGACGCAGATCCGGCCAGCCGCTTGATTTCATTGTTTATTGGACTGGTGAACAGGAGTATACGGTAAAATTCATGGCTCGGAGAAAAATAGGGAAACGGGTGTGGATCCCGGACGGGCCAGCCAACGTAAGGTGAGCAGTTTTTTACCAGGAACTGGCCGAATCAATGTCTGGGGAGCCAAGTTGCTTGGGAGCCTACAATTAACCAGGAAGCTCCTTGCCTTTAGCGGAGCGAAGGGAGAGGTAGTTCACTTTTAGTAAGCTTGAAGCATCTGTCATTCCCGTAATTATGCTGAATGGTTATGACCTGGGGAAAACTGATGTCTGAAATTAAAGTTTAAACCCCGTGTTTAGCTATGTATTTTAAGATGTAGGAACAGAACTCTTCAAAATCAGCGGGTCTTTTTTGCATGATATTATACATCTCTTCCGGAGTTACTTCCGCATAACCGTGCACCAGGCGGTTGCGATATCCGGCCATACCTTTGATTTTTTCAGTAAATTGCAGGGGAATAATTTTTTCCCTGCCCAGAGTCAAGATGATTGAACGGTAATCAACCGGGTGTCCCAGCCCTTGCTTGGCCATAATGTGTCTGCCAGCATCAAACAGGCTTTCCAGCGCCCGGCGCAGGTGATGTTCCGCAATGGCAAAGTTATCGGGATCAGCCAAAAATTGCTTCCTGGTCAGAGCAGCCATTCTTTTTAGCCTGGCTATTGAGCGGTTGATAAGGTCAAGGCGATTGTGAATCAAGTCTTTGTTAATCAAGCTTTAAATCCCCCTGCCATTACTTGCCACTAACTCTTCTGCCATTTCCCGGTAATACATATCTAGAACTGGTTTAAAGTCCAGATAATCCCTTATTACCATGTCCTCAAAGTCAGTACGGAAATCTTCATTTGAACAATAAATGATTTTACCGTTTTTAATAACATTAAATTTCAGGGAGATAGGAGCCTTTTGTAAAAATAGGAAATCAACTTCCAGGGGCGCTAAAATTCCATATACTATATCCTGGATCTCTATTTCCAAATCCAGGTTATGTTTTTCAGGGGAATAGCTGTCAAAAACTACTGCCAGATCCATATCGCTATCCTGGTAATAATTTTCCCCGGCGCGTGAACCAAAAAGATAGCAGCATGTAACCCCGTAAGATTCAAAAACCGGCAATAATTTTTCGCGTAACAATTGGATGTCCAAAATCGCCACCCCCCATGGAATAAAGTATTTTGAATAAAAAAATGATGCACAAGGGACCAGTGCTGTCAAGTTCAAGTATAACATATGGATCCGGCAAAATCCAACCGGGTCTGGCGGTTATGCGAAATAGTTTGCTAATCCAGGTGTGCGGGGAGGACTCCCTGGGGTGGATTACGTCAGATCAGGTCAATTTTGCTTTATAGGGCGCGCCGGCTGACAAAATCAGCCTGATATTGGAAACTGCGGGGTTTGTTCAGATTTCGGCAAGACCGCTGCCGGAAATAGCGGCCGGTGATTCAGCCCATGGCCGGCGCAAATGGTATGTCGCCAGAGGCAGGAAAAACCCTAACCCGGCATAGCCGGAACCAAAAGGGATTTCCTTTGGCATTAACAGTATGGTTTTCGTGGTTTGTTTGCTCATACTGGCGCAGTTTGGCTGACACACGACAAAATATTACTGGACAAGACAGTTAAAGATATGTTATATTAACTTTCGATAATTAAATAGTATTATGCATGTGGGTGCCTTTGCTGTGCAGGCAAAGGGTAAAAGGGAACCGGGTGTAAATCCCGGACGGTCCGGCCACTGTGAATGGGAAGCCGCTTATCAGGAAATAGCCACTTGGGTGGCGCTCGGTTGGCGCTGCGGAGTTGGAACCATTAGCTTTACTGATGGAGTAAAGTTTTGGAAAACAGCTAAGCTAATGAAACTGAGTGACACCCCGGGAAGGCGATAAGCGGGCGATGACCATGAGTCAGGAAACCTGCCCCATGCATATCAGGCACAAAATACCTCCCGGAGAGAGGCTAGCGCCAAGGTTAATGTGACTTTATCAGTATATGTCCATTAAGCTCCAGTCACCTTCGTGAGACTGGAGCTTTTTTTGTTTGCTTGTTTCTTCCCCCTATTGGCTTCCCATCGTCCTATGGGTCCCGGCAGGTCAGGGGCAAGCAAGAACCGTTCCCACTTGCCCAGGAGGTAAAAGCGGGTGTTTTTAGAAAATGGAAGGATCCGGATTGATGAGTTTTCAAACAAAAAAACATTGCCGTCTGTCCCCTTACAATATATGGGGCCTCATATGCCCAGATGGGGGATTATAGATACTGCTCTTTTGATGCCTGATTCTGTAGGATTGCTGGTAGGACCGGCGGGTTGCCTGCGTCAGTCCTTTTTTGATGTGCGGAAACATGGGTCCGTGGGAAGGCTGTATCTATTACCGGTCTCCGAAACTGATTTGGTTACGGGTGAACATTTACAAAAGGTTAAGGGCGCCATAATTGAAATTGCCGTGAAGAAAAAACCAGGAGCTATAATACTTTGTATAATGTGTGTTGACGATATTTTAGGGAGCGACTATGAAGGAATCGCCGAAGAAATGGAGGCAATACTTGACATATCCATCAGCATAGTCAAAAGAATTCCTATTTGCCGGGATAAAAAGCCTTCTCCGGAACAGAGGGGACATGCCTTTTTTTATAATTTTCTGGAGTCTGCCCGGAAAAAAGATGCCTCAAAAAAAGACACGGCTGTTAATATCCTGGGAGCCTATAAGACTATTTCAAAAGAGAGCGAAATATATGAACTGCTGTTGGGAGCCGGTTTTTCTAAAATATATCAGATCGCGGATTGCGTTTCTTTTGACCATTTCGCAGATATGGCCATGGCGTCACATAATTTGGTCATTCATCCCTGCGGTATTCTTCTGGCCAAAGAAATGGAAAAACACATGGGAATTCCTTATTGTTTTGTGCCTGCTTCATTCGGGTTTTCGGCTGTAGAGGAAAACTACAAAAAGATCGAGACGTTTTTAAATGCTGAATTAAATACAACCCCATACCGGGAGAAAGCAGAGCATTATCTGGCTGTGAAGCTAAATCGGCTTTCGGGGAAAAAAATTGCTGTCGGTTCCGGCATCAATGGAAGTCCTTTTGAGACAGCGCGAGCCCTGATCGAATTCGGCCTGGAAATAAACGCTATTTTTGTGGACAAGGTAAAGGACTGTGAATGGAGCCACATCGACTGGTTGGCGGGGAAATGCCCCCAGCTTTTTGTTTATCGAATTTTCCACCCCTGCTTAATGGAACACCTGGAAGAATGGGCGGATATCGATTTGGCTTTGGGTCCGGATGCCGGTTATTATTGTACTTGCGCCAAAACCGTTTCCATTCCCTTAGATGTTCAGGGATACGGGTATCAGAATTCTTTTTATCTCATCCGGGAAATATTTATGGCTATGGAAGATATATCCAACCAACGAGAGTTTATCTGTTCATCCAGCCCGATTGTTTAGGGGGTATTTATGAAAGGATTGTATCAGTTTATCCCTCCGCCTGCGGCGGATTACACCGGGGTTAGTTCGGTTTTATTTGATTTGGACGGCATGGTGGTGGTACATAATCCCGGTGGTTGCGCTAAAACAATTGCGGATATAGATGAACCCCGGTGGTATCGTAAGCGGGCGGCGCTTTTTAGTTCAGCCTTGCGCGAGCTGGACGTCGTTTTTGGAAACGATGAAGACTTTATTCAAAAAATAACAGATACGTTTAAATACGTGAAAAAAAAGTTCATAGCTCTGGTAGGAACTCCGGTTCCGGCGATTATCGGTACTGATCTTAAGGGAATCGCCGGTACGATTCAAAAAAAGGTGGATGTCCCGGTTCTGGCTTTTAATACCAGGGGCTTTGATCCTTATGCGGCCGGTGTTTCCGCCGCTTATCTGAAGCTGGCGGAGCAGTTTATCGAGCCCCCTGTTTCTAAAATACCAGGGAGTGTAAATATCTTAGGGGCCACCCCTCTCGACGTGGGTTTAGAACGGCACCTGGACATGCTTGTTTCTTTAATCAGGCGGGCCGGTCTTAAAGTAATCGCCTGTTGGACCATGAAATCTTCACTTGAGGATATTGGCAAGTCCGCCTGTGCGGAGATGAATATCGTTATTTCCCATACTGCTTTGCCGTTGGCGAAATATATGAAAGAAATGTATGATATTCCTTATGTTGTTGCTGTGCCGGTTGGAAGAAAACCCGCCTGTAATTTTCTATCTTTGATTGAAAAACCGTTGCAATGCAATCTTAAAGCGGATTATCTTAATCCAAACAACGTTTTTAGTCCGGTATTGCCTGAAGGTACCCGCGCCCTGGTTATTGGCGAGCCGGTGCTGGGTTATGGGGTTGGACAATGCCTGGCCGATGATTTTGGAGCAGATGAAGTGATCGTAGCGTCGTTATTTCCTTTGGAGGATATAACCCGGACCGGTATTGGCGCCGGAGTTATCTATTTAGAGAAAGAAGAGGAGCTGGCAAGCCTGATAAACCGGGGAAATTTTCATCTAATCGTGGGAGACCCCTGTTACCGGGATTTAATAGATAAACATAAAAGGGTTATATTCGTCCCCCTTCCTCATATTGCTTTGAGCGGAGGTGATTATTGCCACATGGATTACGCTTATATCGGAGAAGAGGGGTATCGCTATTTTTGTAAGTCCATATTTGTTTAGACGTTTATAACTATCTGGCATGTGCGGAATTAAAAGCTGATGTTGGCAGTAATATCTAAATCTGAAAATGGTAAACTAGTAAATTTTAAAAGAGTGAGGCGAAGTAAAATGTTATGGAAAAAGGCAGTAATAGGTTTAATTATAGGGTTAGTCATTATTGGTAACGTGGTCGGGTGTCAGCCTGCCGCTGATACCCAAAAAAGCAAAACAAGGACGATAACAGATATGGCGGGGAGAAAAGTGGAAGTACCGATGCAGATACACAAGATAGCGGTTGTGCCTATACCGTGGGCGTCGGTAATCTATGCGATTGACGGTACAGGAGAAAGAATCGCCGGCATGCATCCTTCAGCCAGGAAGGCTATGGAAGGCAGTGTTTTGGATATTTTGGCGCCGGAGCTGAAAGGGGTATCCACGGCTTTTATCAAGGGGGGGTTTGCAGTAAATACGGAAGAACTTATAAAGTTAGAGCCGGATGTGGTTATTCAGTGGGATGACCAGCAAGAAGAAATTAAAAAAATGGAGAATGCCGGGATACCCGTCATAGCTATCAAATACGGGACACAAGAATACCTGGAAAGTGGAATAACGCTGGTGGGGGAACTGCTTGGCAAAGAGGCCAGAGCTTCAGAAATAATAAGGTATCATCATGAAACACTGGAGAACATTTCGTCCAGGATCAAGGACGTTCGGGAGGAAAAGAAACCAAAGGCTTTCTATTTACGTGACGAACAGTTGAAAACTGCAGGGAAAAACTCTTATAACAACTTCTGGATGGAAGCCACAGGCGCTGTTAATGTGGCGGCAGATATCCCCGCCCACGGGGCGAACGTAAATATGGAACAAATAATTGCCTGGAACCCGCAGATCATTTATATAAGCAACTTTTGCGAATTGCAGCCTGAAGACATACTTGAAAACAAAATAAAAGGCCAGGACTGGAGCGGCATTGACGCCGTAAAAAACAACAGGGTTTATAAAATCCCCCTGGGCTTGTACCGGTGGGATCCGCCTTCTGTAGAATCCCCGTTGATGTTAAAATGGCTGGCGCAGATCCACCATCCGGACATCTTTGGAGATTATTCAATGGTGACTGAAACAAAAGGTTTCTACAAGAAGTTTTTCAACTACGATATTACAGACGAAAAGGTTGCTGAAATTCTAAGGGTCAAAAAATGACCTTTTGCCTTTGGTGAAACAGACCGGACAAATTGCGGGAGAACATAAGACAAGTGGATGCAATCGTAAAAAAATCGTCTAAAAGAAAATGGTTCTTTCTCCTGGTATTGCTGTTACTGGTTTTTTTCCTCTCTCTTTTTGTGGGAAGATATTCAATTTCCCCAATAGACGTTTGGAGGATTCTATTATCCCCCATCTTTGCTCAACAACCTGGAGAATTTGCAATCGAAAAGTCAGTTATAATTGGCATCAGGCTTCCGCGAACTCTGTTAACTATGTTGGTCGGAGCAGGATTGTCCATTTCAGGGGCGGCATTTCAAGGTCTTTTTAGAAACCCGCTTGTCAGTCCGGATATACTGGGTGTAAGCGCCGGCGCCGGTTTCGGCGCCGTCCTGGGAATCCTTTTAATTGGTGTAACGCCGGTAATATCATTATTCGCGCTTCCCTTTGGTGTTATGAGTGTTGTTTTAGCCTGTCTGTTAGGCAAAATACGCAATGCAACTCCCGTCTTGTCCCTGGTATTGGCCGGAATTGTGGTTTCTTCCGTATTTTCAGCCCTGATTTCGCTAATCAAATACGCAGCCGATCCCTATGACAAACTGCCGGCGATCATTTACTGGTTGATGGGTAGTTTTACAAAGGCTTCTTATGATGATTTAAAGCTTGTAACACTGCCGGTTTTGACAGGAATAACCGTGCTCCTGCTGATTAGGTGGAGGATAAACGTATTATCCCTGGGAGACGAAGAAGCACATTCTCTGGGAGTAAATCCCGGGCGGCTGAGGTGGTTGATTATTGCCGCGGTGACTGTAGTGACGGCGTCGGCGGTAACAGTTGCCGGTATAATCGGTTGGGTCGGTCTGGTAATTCCCCACATGGGCAGGATGATTGTCGGGGTGGATCACAAGGCGCTGTTACCCGCGACGGTAGTTATAGGAGCGACTTTTCTTACTTTTATCGATATTGTTGCGAGGACGGCAACCGCCGCCGAAATTCCCATAGGGATACTCACAGCCATAATAGGGGCGCCTTTCTTTGCTTTTTTACTCAAAAAGACGAAAGGTGGTTGGCTATGAGCCTGGAGGTAAGAAAGGGGGAATTCGGCTATGAGCAGGGGAAACCAATTTTTAGAAAGATATCTTTTTCCGTTGAACAAGGGGAGATCCTTACTGTGCTCGGTCCAAACGGTTCCGGGAAAACAACCCTGCTGAAGTGTATAACCGGTATGTTAAAATGGAAAACTGGAGGAACATATTTTGATGGAAAACCTGTTAATAATTTTAACAAAAGTAATTATTGCATAAATATAGGATATGTGCCGCAAGGTTACAGCTTGATATTTCCTTATACCGTCTCAGAAATGGTCCTTATGGGACGGGCGCCTCATATAGGTCTATTTTCTGCGCCCTCGGCCGGGGATTGGGAAATTGCGGGCGATATTCTTAATGTAGTTGGTATAGATCACCTGGCTTCCAAGCCTTGTTCAGAAATAAGCGGCGGGGAAATGCAGCTGGTTTTGATTGCCAGAGCATTGGCATCTGAGCCTGACGTTCTTGTTCTCGATGAACCGGAGTCGCACCTGGACTTTAAAAATCAGTTGTTGATTCTAAATCTCTTGCGTAAACTGGCCATTGAAAGGAAATTTTCTCTTATCGTAAATACTCACTATCCCGAGCACGCATTGCGAATATCGGATAAAACTTTGTTGCTCGGCAGGGGTGGATATGTTTTCGGGAGTACGGAAGATGTGATTACAGAAAGTAATCTCAGGGATTATTTCGGTGTAAATGTAAAGATGTTATTATTTGATAATGAAAAAGGTGAGCGATTGAAAACCATTGTTGCAATTGGATTGTTAGATAACTGACAACATGGGTGAAGCGGGAGGATTTAATTTCCCTATAATTGAATTGGCGTCCCCATAATTCCCCCATAATTCCCCGATCTTGAAGAAGCGCTGGGACGGGGTTTGCGGCCGCATAAGAGCAGATAAGATTTATCACTATTTTTGGTGCGTCAGCACTGCACAGTTTGGCTGACACATGACAAAATATTACTGGACAAGACAGCTAAAGATATGTTACATTAATTTTCGATAATTAAATAGTATTATTCATGTGGGTGCCTTTGCCGTGCAGGCAAAGGGTAAAAGGGAACCGGGTGTAAATCCCGGACGGTCCGGCCACTGTGAATGGGAAGCCGCTTATCAGGAAATAGCCACTTGGGTGGCGCTCGGTTGGGGCTGCGGAGTTGGAACCAATAGCTTTACTGATGGAGTAAAGTTTTGGAAAACAGCGAAGCTGATGAGACTGAGTGACACCCCGGGAAGGCGATAAGCAGGCGATGACCATGAGTCAGGAAACCTGCCCCATGCATATCAGGCACAAAATACCTCCTGGAGAGAGGCTAGCGCCATGGTTAATGTGACTTTATCAGTATATGTCCATTAAGCTCCAGTCACCTTCGGGAGACTGGAGCTTTTACATTTGTCGTCCCAATCACTGCACACATGCCGGCACATGCGGCGGGCCGGCGGAAGCGGATAGCCGGCGCCCCCTCGCCTCCGGGGACAAGGATGGCCTGTGAGCCCGCACAGTTACCAACATGGCAATATCGTGGGTAAGCTTCTCTCTTTTCGTGCAAAGCAAAATCAGAGCAGGGAGGAGAAGGGACGCCTTTGGGTGGCCCTGGACCCGGACGACCTCCGGTACCTGCCCGTAGTTTTCTTCTGGTTTTTTGTATTTCAAAATATTAGTCCGGGGGTAAAATACGAAAGATGTTGCTTATGCGCTTGAGCGAAATCACTAAGAATACGGTTTTGTCCCAGACTGCTTGCGCCCAGTATCCCGGCTCTCATTGCGCGTTTTTTGGAGTAGCCGGGATGGTGCCGTTGATTAAAAACAGCTATGCTCTGCTTTTAGGTCCGGCCATTTGTTTGTATAACGCCAAGCTGACCATTAATCTCAGGGCTTTGACGTCGGATCCCCGCCCCGATAACTTACTGCTTCTTTCTTTTTTCCAGGAAGACATCATTTTCGGCGCCCACGAAAAAGTTAAGCGAGCCGTTATTGAGGCGGACAGTAAGTATCAGCCCGAGGTTTTGTTTGTGGTTACCACCTGCACCCAGGAAATCATCGGCGAGGACTTCGATGCGGCCATTGAAGAAATCCGGCCGGAAGTGAGGGCTCAGTTGCTGGTGATCCATACCGATAACTTTACCTGTGAAGACGCGGCGCCAGGGATCGAACGCACTTTTTTTGCCCTTGCCGACTTGATGCAGCTGCAGGCAGTCGAGGAGAAATCAGTTAACCTCCTGGGCTTGCGTATGCCTGGAGGAAGAAAAACAGAACCGGTCCGCCTGTTGGAAAGCAAGGGAATCAATATCAAGAATGTGATACCCTCTTACAGCACCCCAGCTGAAATTGCCCGGGCGCCGGGGGCCCGGTTGAACATTGTCCTGGAACACTATGCCTTGCCTCTCGCTGAAAAAATGAAGGAATCATTTGGAACGGAGTACATTTATTGCGAGCGGCCTTATGCTTTGGATTCGGTTGAGCTCTGGTACCGGCAGATTGCCGGAGCGCTGCATATTGACCTCAGCCGGGAAATAGCCGGGCTGAAAAAGAAAACAGAGGAAAATGTTTTGCAACTCAAAGACAGGTTTGCCGGCAAAACCTTTGCTCTCGGCATCCAGCAGGGGAGATCTTTTGACCTGGCCAGGTTCCTGGTTACCCTGGGCATGAAGCCGGTTTTACTTTATTTGAACCGTATTCTTCCGGACGAAGATAAAGATATTCAAGCCCTTCTTTCTACCGGTGTTGATCCCCTGGTGGTAAAAAGCGGTAATACCCTGCAGAGTGATAAACTCCTGGCTGAACTGAAGCCCGATTATTACATCGGTCACGGTGACCGCAGGGTACTGGCCAGGTTGGGCATCGAGGCGCGTAATTTGATGTTTACCTACTATACGCCGGGTTTTGCCGGCACTCAGCAGGTACTGGGCCTGCTGTGCCGGGCGCCGGCCGGTTCAGAGGTCCTGCATTACAAAGAACAAATCATCAAGAATGCGGAGGGCATGTGAAATGGATTTGGTGTTGGACAGCGCCCCTGTTCCCTCCGATTATTTCGGCGTGCTCTGGGCCCTGGCGGGGGTCAAAAACGCCTTGGTTCTGGAGCACGGGGCCACCGGGACAGCCTTCTACAACGCTGTCAGCTTCGGGGTCATGAATAAGCAATCTCCCAAAGGGATTATTTTTACCACCGGCCTGGATGAGGACGACGTGGTTATGGGTCGCGAAGATAAGATAATCCAGGCCGCCAGAGAACTGGACGAGCTTTACCGGCCGGAAATAATTTCCCTGGTGGCTACCGCCGTAACATCTGTAATCGGCCTGGATTTGTATGGTTTAATCGCGGAGCTTCAATCTGAGGTAAAAGCAAAACTACTGGCTTTTCCCGGCGGAGGTTTTCGCGGTGATTATACCCGGGGAATCAAAGAAGTTTTTCGCGTTCTGGTCGATGAGGTGGTAACCGGGCCGGCGGAGAGGAATGACCGTGCTGTCAATATCATCGGTCCGACCATTGATTCCTTTAACCATCCTTCAGATTTTGCGGAGATTAAAAGGTTGCTCGGGCTTTTAAACCTGGAGGTAAACACAGTGTTTACCAGTAGTACGGATGTTACTCAGATAAAAAACCTTCTCGCCGCCGCTCTAAATATAGTTACAAGAGATATCGGGTTGGAAGTAGCCGGACTCCTGGAAGAGCGTTTCGGTATGCCTTATCATTACGGCCTTCCCTTTGGGCTGAAGGGGAGCATCGCCTGGTTGGAACAGGTGGCCCAAAAGCTCGGCCTCACCGTACAGCAAAAAGCAGTTGCCGCAGAACTGAATAAATACGGCTATACCCTGGCCGAGCTGACCTCCTGGTGGCAGCGCCATGAACAGCTAAGAATAGTTATTTCCTGTCCTTATGATTATGCCCTGGGCTTGACCCGGTTTATCCGGGAAGAATGGGGTCTAGAGGCAGCAGTGGTAACCTTGCCTGCAGCGCCGGAAAATCCCAAAGCAGAGGAAATATTCACTGCGCTGGACGTGTCAAAGGTTCTCATCGCTCCTGAGGCCGAAGAATTCAAGGCAGCCATGGCTGAAATGAAGCCGCATATTATTTTTGGAAATACCTATGACTTCCAGCTGGCGCCGGAGGCGCCCATCCAGATCCACGCTGCCATACCTGCCTACGATTACATCAATCTTTACGACGGTACTCCCTTTGTCGGCTTCAGAGGGAGCCTTTACCTTACACAGATACTGATTAATTCGCTTAACAAGCGCCGGGAGGTATTGCAGTTTTGAGAAAGATAGCTATTTACGGCAAAGGCGGCATCGGCAAGTCCACTACTACGGCCAACCTGTCCGCAGCCCTGGCCGGGCAGGGCTATAGAGTAATGCAGATCGGCTGCGATCCTAAAGCCGATTCCACCAGCACCCTCATGAGCGGACGGGAGATTCCCACCATATTAGACGTACTGAGGGAAAAGAAAAATGGTGTCCGGCTGGAGGATATTGTTTTCACGGGTTTCGGAGGAGTTTTGTGCGCCGAGTCCGGCGGGCCGGCGCCGGGGGTGGGCTGCGCCGGCAGGGGCATCATCGCCGCCTTTGAAGCCCTGGAATCGCTAAGGGCTTTTGAAGTTTACCGGCCGGATATAGTCTTATACGATGTGCTTGGCGACGTAGTCTGCGGCGGCTTTGCCATGCCGCTGCGCAAGGGGTACGCCAAGGAGATCTGCATTGTAACCTCAGGGGAAAAAATGTCGCTGTTTGCCGCCAAAAACATTGCCCGGGCGGTAGAGCAGTTCAAGGGCCGCGGGTATGCGCGGCTGAAGGGGCTTATTCTCAATGCCCGGGGCGTGCCCAATGAGGCCGGGCTGGTACAGGCTGCCGCTGAAGAGATGGGTACGGGGGTGATCATTGAGATTCCCCGCGATTCCGCCGTGCAGTTTTGTGAGGAAAGGAACGTAACTGTGATCGAGGGGGCGCCGGACTCTCCTTTGGCCGGGGTATACCACAGGCTGGCTGAAACAATGGGATGCGGCAATCCGGTATCTTGACAAGGGCAGCCGGTTTTGATTTTTGGACGTCCTAAACAAGGCATGGACCTGAATACGTTGGAATTGCCAGCAGGAATTCGACAAGGACATGTCGAATAAGCCCGGTGTATAGCTGTACGAATCCGGCCGGCCTGTTTAAAAAGCTCTACAGAAGTAAAGCGCGCGCAGCCCCGGACCGGGCGTGTCAGAGGAAATAACATAACCGCAAATAAAAACCACGAAGGTTTTACGCTCAGTAGAAAGCGGAAACTTTTCGTGGTTTTTTGATGCTGGAAGGGAGGTGCAGGAGAAGTATTAAAGCATTATGGTCCCTATTATTAATGTCGGGAGTTTTTGCTGAATTTTTAGCGGCTTAAAAACGAAAGAAGCATGGGGAGGGATATTGATAATGTTTAATAGTAAGAAAACATTTATCTTATTCATGTTGGTTTTTGGTTTATTGATTCCATCGTTAAGCGGGTGCGCCGGGGGTGGTACAAAAGCTGCGGAGAAGGGCGCGGCGCAGGAGCTGGTAATCGGCTATGGGAAGGATACAAATGCGCGTAGTGACGAAAAATATGGCCCGGATTTTATAGTGAAGACGATGGTCGGGGAAAGACTTGTGGAACTGGATGGTGAAAAAGTAAAGCCGGGTTTGGCTACCTCCTGGGATATTCAAAACGGAGGTAAAACGATAGTGTTTCACTTGAAAAAAGATATCCGATTTTCAGATGGCGCACCATTTACGGCCGAAGCAGTAAAATTTACGCACGAAAGACTTAATTATTTTAAGAACTACTCCTGGACAGAAGTTGACCGTGTTAAGGATGTGGAAATTATTGACCCCCATACAATCGCTTTTCATTATCATGAAGGAAAGGAAGGTTATATAGCTCTGACAGCGTTTAATGAATACCATTGGACTGTTTTTAGTCTCAAGTCGGTAGAGCCGGCCGCTGACGCTAAAGGTAAATTTATTGAACCACTCGGGACAGGTCCATGGAAAGTGGCTGATTACGTAAAAGATAAACACACAGTTTTTGTTCCTAACGAAAATTATCGGGGAACAAAACCTAAATTAAGTAAAATTACGCTCAGGTACATTCCGGACGCTAATGCCAGGGTCATGGCTCTCCGTGCCGGAGATGTCGACGCTATAGTTGACTATTATCACGGTGGTTCCGACTATACACCGCGCAACCTGCTGCAGATCCTGAAAAACGAAGGTTTTCAAGTGCTAAAAGGTGAGCTGCCCATGACCACCATAATCAGATTTAATTATGAGAAAAAACCGTGGGATGATGTCAAAGTAAGAAAGGCTGTGAATTATGCAGTAAACAAAGAGGAAATAGGCGTTTTATTTGGTGGCTGGGTTACTCCTGCTAAAGAAGGGTTATTTGCTCAAAATGCTCCTTTTGCTAAGGAAGCACAGGCGCCGGAGTATCCTTATGATTTGGAAAAAGCCCGGCAGCTCCTTCAAGAGGCAGGTTTTGCCAATGGTTTACCGGCAGAAATGATTATAAACGGAAATAATCCCGATGAGGTGAAACTGGGAGAACTCATTCAAGGACAATTGTCCAAGGTAGGCATAAATATAAAGCTTTCGGTGCTCGAAGTTGGCGCCTATTCGGTAAAACAGAAAAAAGGAGATTACGACCTGAAGATTTATTATGTCGGCGGACCGGAGAGACGCAGGTATACCCGGGTAGATGGCCGTTTTAACCCAAATGCTCCTGAATTCAGCTTTGGCGCCTATCATGCTCCTGAAATTACTCCGGTTATAGTAAAAGCAGTCAGGGATTTTGACGAAAACAAGCGCAAGGAAGCCTTTAAGGAGTTTTACCGTCTGATGCACGAACACGCCGGGGTTGCTCCTCTCTACTATGACGCTGTTTTTATGGTGGCCAAGCCGGAAGTTAAAGGTATTGAGTTTATGCGGGGAGAGCCACGTTTTGAAAATATGTGTATTGATAAATAAAACCGCCAAAACTGTCTATAGTTTAGAAAGGCGCCCTGATTATGAAAAATTATATATTCAGGAGATTAATATGGCTGTTTCCTGTAATGCTTGTCATTTCCATTCTTTCTTTTTCCATTTTATTTTTAACTCCGGGAGACCCGGCCGAGCTGATTTTGGAAAGAAAACTACAGGCAACTCCTACGCCGGAGCAGATTGCCCATTTCAAATCCATGCATGGTTTGGACAAGCCTATCCCTGTACAGTTTATCTGCTGGCTGTCCGGAGTGGCCAGAGGTGACATGGGCGCCTCCCTGGCCAGCGGCGAGCCGGTTTTTCAGGAATACATGAAGAGGTTTGGCGTTTCCCTGCAGCTGATCCTGTTATCCCAGGTTATAGCCATAGCCATAGCCCTCCCCCTGGGCATTATCTCAGCAGTCAGGGCCAACTCAAAAATAGACCACGCCTGCCGGCTGGCGGCGATGGCGGGGGTTTCTTTGCCGTCTTTCTGGCTGGCCCTGCTGCTCATTTATTTCTTTTCCGTGCGCCTCGGCTGGCTGCCCGTCTGCGGCTACGGCGGGCCGAAGCACATCATCCTTCCTGCCGTAACTGTCGGCGTATCGGGCGCCATGAGCCTGATGCGCCTGACCCGTTCCAGCCTGCTGGAGGTGCTGCGGTTCAACTATGTCCGCACCGCCCGGGCCAAGGGACTGCCGGAAAAAACAGTGGTTATCAGGCACGCCTGGCGCAACGCCATGATCCCGGTGGTGACCGCCGTCGGCCTGCACTTTGGCCATGTGGCCACCGGAATGGTCATCGTGGAAATCCTGTTTGCCTGGCCGGGAATAGGCGCTTTTTTAGTAAAGGCTATCGCCGCCCGCGATTTCCCGGTGATACAAGGCTTCGTCCTGATGGGAGCACTGATCTTTGTGCTGCTTAACCTCGCTGTGGATGTCCTCTACGCCTGGCTCGATCCAAGAGTTACCTACGCGGCAAAGGGGGTGCGCCTGAAGTGAAAACTATCGCCGGCGCGCATAAAGCAAATGCGCCCCAAAGGGAACAGAGCCGGCCGGTTGTTTTAATCCGTGACCTTATCGCAAAATTCAACGAGTATCCACTTGTGGTTTTTGCCGCGTCGTTAATTCTTTTGCTGGCGGTTGCCGCCATTTTTGCCCCGGCGCTCTCCCCCCATGATCCCCTGGCGGTGAATATGGAAGAGAGCCTGCAGGGCCCGGCGCCAAAACATTTGATGGGGACGGACCAGCTGGGCCGGGATCTGTTCAGCCGGATCCTCTTTGGGACCAGGATTTCCCTGAGCATCGCCTTTGCCACGGTGGCGGTGTGCCTGGTCCTGGGGGTGGCCGTCGGTGCGGTGGCCGGCTACCTGGGGGGAGTTGCCGATGATTTGCTGATGCGGCTGGTAGACATCTTCATGGCATTTCCCGGCTTGCTTTTAACCATCGCCATCGCCGGTATGCTCGGCCCTTCCATGCAAAACCTGATGCTGGCGATGATCGCGACCTCCTGGGTGGGATACGCCAGGATCGCCCGCGGAGCGGTCCTTTCCGTTAAAGAATGCGCCTTTGTGGAGGCGGCGCGGTCTTTAGGCAGCGGCGGGGCCAGAATCTTGATCGAACACATTATTCCGAACATCGTACACCCCATCATCGTACTGGCCACTTTAAACATGGGACAGACAATCCTGTCCATCGCCGGCTTGAGTTTCCTCGGTCTCGGCGCCCAGCCGCCCGCCCCCGAATGGGGAGTAATGCTTAACGAGGCCTGCTCGTTTATGGGGCTGGCGCCGCACCTGTTTATTTTTCCGGGACTGGCAATCACGGTTGCCGTGATGGCGTTCAACTTTCTCGGCGACGGGCTGAGAGACATGCTGGACCCGCGGTTCAAAAAGGAGGTGGAAATATAGGTGAAATCCTCTCTGTTGGCTGTTAGAAACCTGGACGTCAGCTTTCGTACCAGAGCGGGTTTGGTCAGGGCGTCAAACGGGGTGAACCTGGATATCCGGGAGGGAGAAACGCTGGCTCTGGTCGGCGAATCCGGGTGCGGCAAGACTATCATCGCCCTGGCCGTCATGCGGCTGCTGGTGGAAAACGCCCTGATTACAGGCGAAATCCGGTTCAGGGGCCGGGACTTGCTGTCGCTTGATGAAGAAGAAATGCGAAATATAAGAGGCCGGGAAATTGCCGCGATTTTTGAGCAGCCGGCAAGCTGCCTGAACCCGGTAATGCGGATCGGAGAGCAAATCACAGAAGCAGTAATGGCCCATGAGCAATGCCCGAAACGCGAGGCAAAGATGCAGGCGAAAGAAATAATGGAAACGGTCGGCATCCCCGCCGCGCGTTACCGGAGCTACCCGCACGAATTCAGCGGCGGCATGCAGCAAAGGACGATGATTGCCATGGCCCTGGCCGGCCGGCCCTCCCTTTTGATCGCCGACGAGCCCACGACGGCGCTGGATGTTACGGTACAGGCGCAGATCCTGGACCTGCTCAAAGAGTCAGCTTTAAAAAACAACACCGCCATGCTGTTGATCACCCACGATACCGGGATCATTGCCGAAATGGCCGACACCGTGGCGGTGATGTACGCCGGCACAATCCTGGAGCAAGGGAGCATCAAGAGTATTTTAAAAAATCCGCGGCATCCCTATACAACGGCGTTACTGGGGGCAATCGGTGAAGGCGGACTAAGGCCGCTGCCCGGCACGGCGGCCAGTTTATGCGCCGTTCCGCCGGGTTGTCCTTTTCACCCGCGCTGTGTTCTGGCCCGCGAAGTGTGTTTCCGCAAGGTACCCGAATTAATCAGTGTCAAAGGACGTAAGGTAAGGTGTCATTATGCTGGTCGAAGCAAAGCAGTTGTGTAAGTATTTTCACGGCCGGGGAAGAAAAGGCGGCCTGATCAAGGCGGTCGACGGCGTTTCCTTTAATATCGACCGCGGCGAGTGTTTCGGCCTGGTGGGGGAGAGCGGCTGCGGCAAGTCTACCCTGGGCAGGGCTGTTTTAAGACTTACCGGCGCAACGGCCGGCGAGGTATATTTCCAGGGCATTGATCTCCTGGCCCTGGGGCCGCGCGAGTTGAAGCGCCTGCGGCGAAAAATGCAGTTTATTTTTCAGGATCCCGATGGTTCCCTGGACCCCCGGTTTACCGTCGCCAGGCTTCTGGCCGAGCCGTTGCGGGTGCAGGGAGAAAACAAGGCGACGGTTGCGGCCAGAGTTGCGGAACTGATGGAGATGGTAAACCTTGGGAAAGAGCTGTTGTGCCGGTATCCGCACGAGCTTTCCGGCGGGCAGCGGCAGAGGATCGGCATTGCCCGGGCCATGGCCTTAACCCCCGAGTTCCTGGTGGCCGACGAACCGGCCGCCTCGCTCGATCTTTCTGTTCAGGCCCAGGTCCTCAGCTTGATGAAAACCCTGCAAAGAGACTATAGCCTGGGCATTCTGTTCATTTCCCACCAACTGAAGATAATCAGGATCATGACGCAGCGGGTGGCCGTAATGTACCTGGGCAGGTTCGTCGAGGTCGGAAGAACCGGAGAAATCTTTTCCAGGCCGCTCCATCCTTATACGAAAGCCCTTTTGGCAGCCGGGCCTGATCCAAAACGGAAGCAGGAGAAAAGAAAATTATTATTGAAAGGAGAGATCCCCGACCCTTCTTTTCTCCCCGCCGGCTGCCGTTTTCACCCCCGCTGCCCGTATTTCGAGCCGCCATGCGCCGGGGTGGAGCCGGCGCTTGCCGATGCGGGCGGCGGACACTGGGTTGCCTGTCACCGCTACAGGTGAACCCGTTCGGCTAGAGCTGGACATCGGGGCTTTAAGACGGGGAATCCGCCCATAAGAGGAATTCCCGCTTATAGAAGTGGTGGTTCCGGGAATCAGATAAAGGAGTGGATGATAATGGAATCAGTAAAAAATGTGATGGCGAGCCGTTGGAACGAACATGCTCTGACGTATGAAGAAAAACACCACGGCTGCCGGAAGCCGGAGGAAAGGGCTTCCTGGCAGGCTGTGCTGGCCCGGGAGCTGGGTCCGGACCATTCGCAAAAAGTGCTGGACGTTGGCACCGGCACTGGCTTTCTGGCCTTGATGGCTGCTGAAATGGGCTTTGCCTGCGCGGGTGTCGACTTTTCTCCGGGGATGCTGGCCGTAGCCGAAAAACACGCGCGGGAAAGAGACTTGAGAATTGAATTTATACAGGGTGAATTTGAAAGATTGCCTTTTCCTGACGACACCTTCGATCTGGTCATGAACCGTTCGGTGATATGGACGCTTCTGCAACCGGAGGCCGCCGTGAAAGAGTGGCTGAGGGTGATCAGGCCGGGCGGGGCCGTTATCTGTTTCCACAGCGAAGGAAAAATGAAGGCCGGTCACTATCCGCCGGATATAGAGGGACGGCTGCCTTTAAAGGGCGCGCCGGCCGATGAAATCAGCCGGATATTGGAAACCGCGGGGTTTGTTCAGGTTTCGGCAAGACCGCTGCCGGAAATAACGGCGAGCGGTGACACCCATGGCCGGCGGCAGTGGTCCGTGATCCGGGGCAGGAAAAGCTCTAACCCGGCATAGCCATCTAAATCAGGCACAAAATACCTTCCGGAGAATCATCTTCTTCGATGTTCCGTATTGTTTCGAAGAGATTTCCCTGGTTTTGCTTTACCGGAAAAATATAGTCGACGCCCTTATCTTCAACTATAAACCGGGCATTTTCCACCTGGGTTTGCATGGCGTCGGCCGTCACAATCATGCTGGCCCGGAAAGAGGGCATGGCCGCGCTGGTTGTGGCCCCGGGTGGGGAAAAAGAAGAGTTGGCCCTCGCCGCCGGCGGGCCCGATTATTATATCCTGCGTTTCCCCACACCTGTAGACGGGTTTTACCATGTCGTCACCAAAAACACCGGCAGCTACGTTTTGGATAAGGAGGGCAAGTATCATAAAGGAACCCGCAGGGAACATCCGGATGCTGCCCAGGCCATTTTTTATAACCAGTACGCGCAGGCTTTTGTTCCGGTGGGACACGACCTGGAGGGCATTCCCCAGCGGGCGGGGATGCATCTGGAAATATTGCCAATAGTATGGAAACAATGGCGGGTGGGGGATGAAATCAGCCTGCAAGTACAGTTCCGCAGTGAGCCGCTGGATGGTGCGGCCTTGGACGTAGTCTGCAATGGGCCCGGCGGATACCGGCAGTGGCAGGAAATGACGGGCGGGGACGGCCGCATCAATCTGCAGGCCCGCGAGCCCGGCCGCTACCTGGTGGTGGCCCGCTACCGGGTGCCGGAAGGGGAAGAAGGGGTGTACGACGCCCTGTCCCTGACGGCAACGCTGTTCTTTTTTGTCACCAAATAGATAAAACCTCACCACGAGAAAATGGTACTTAAACTATAAGGAAGTTAATAATTACTAAGGTCAGCATCTTTTGGTTACCAGGTTCTGAAGGATCGTCATGACCGCCTCTCGCGCCACCGGTCATGACGGTTCAACGGGGCGAACGCCCGCAAGGAAACTTGACATTGCTTTGGTTTAATATTGGTTTAACGAGCATCTTTTTGAGTTGCACTCTTCCGCTTCCGGGCATACTGTTTTGACTAAAGCGGGATCTAAAGGGATCTGATTTTGCAATTCGCCCCTATTTTTCTTATAGAGTTTGACAAACTGTATGTTTTTTCCTGCACGGGGACAAAATCCAACAACCATTTGCATAGTACATAGATTTATGATACCACCACCTCCATGATAATTGATATTGTGTATGGATCGGGAATATGCATCAATTTTTTTGTAGAGGAAAAGCAAATCCAAGGGAAAAGCCTGGAGAAATGGAAGAAAACCACGAAGGTTTCTACAAAACCTTGCCGGAGCAAGGATGGTTTCGTGGTTTTTTGTTTGGATGCACAACGATTGAATTTAGGAGGTATACCCGTGAACACCAGGGACATTATGTCAAAAATACAGCATGATCACATTACCATTATTCAGGAAGAGGTGCCGGTCCAGTTCGATAACCGTCAGCAAACCCCCCTGGGATTTAAATGGTGCAACAGGCATTATGAGGTGCTGAAGCCAATTCTGATCAGCAAGACGCCGGCAGGACACCTCAATTACCTGGTTCTGACAGATGGAGGAGTTTTTAATCTGATGATGGTCCGTGAGCAAGAGACCGATACCTTTTGTAAAAGCAGGTGGGTTTTAAAGTACCGGGTTAACGACGATACTCTCGCCAAGAACGATTCTGACCGGGGCACTCCTCTGTTTCCTAAAAGTTCCGGTGGTACCGCATTCTCTTTGCGGGAGGGCGGCAGTAGTATGTTCGTTCCTTTACCTTTATTGAATATGGTTCATTATCACGGTCACCTGTGTCCTGAACTAGCAGTAGGGTACCGGGCAGGGTTGATCGCCCAAAATGAACTGGGCTTGACCCGGGATAATGCCCGTGATTTTTTTATCCTGGCCGAAAACATGTCCTCTGCCATAGATGCCCTGCAGTATATGACAGGTTGTACCGTAGGCAACCAGAGCTTTTACGCTTATGATTCAGGCAAGCACGTTTATTATTTTGGCCGGTCTCATGGTGGTCCTGAACCACGGGAAGCCCTGCGGGTGGCCTTAATCAACCCCCTCATTGATTTAAGCCATGTAAATAGTATTGAAAAGAAAATTATGGCCGGCCGGGCCGTTCCTGCCGAAGTAGAGGAGTATCACCAGGCGATTGATAAAGCCGTGTCGGAGATTTTAAACATTCCTGAGGAAAGCTTATTTGCCAAATCAAAGGTTTCTTTACGCCCTCCGCAGGTAATTACCGGTCGTGATTATGCTAAATGCTTTTTAATTCCATATTCCTATCTTTTAAGTGCGAAAGACGGGTTATATCTAACCAAGAATGTTCTCCCAGAATAATGCCATTGTATTATCCGGGAGTGAACCTTTGCTTGAGGACATACACAAAAACGCGGCCACTGGTCGTTTTAAAACTTTTCCCAGTGGCCATTTTTCTACGAGCTCTTGAATTCTTAGTGCAGCTTTATGCTTTTCATTTCGCTTAAAAGCTTTTCGCCTTCGGTGATATGCTGGCGCAGGCGCTCGATTTCGTGCTGGTCTTTGTTTGTCCGGATCAGTTCGTCCAGCTCTGTACGGTGCGCGGCCACCGAGCCGTCCACATCCTGGCACAGTTCCATGGCCCGCTGGAAAGTAAGCCCCTGTTTGCGCTCTTCTTCAAAACGGTGTTTGATGCTGGAGCAACTCATTTTTGCCACCTCCTGTAAAAGTTTTTCTTATACTACCCGGTTTTGACTGAAAAAATCCAACGAGTTTTCTGCCATAGTCGTTTAGTCTTTGATTGTCATCGCTTGCCCGGTAGTTCCATGAACTGGTATAATACAAGAGAAACATAGTTATAAGAAGGCGATTGTTTTGAAAGACTTAACCTGTCTCCACAGTTTTGACTTTAATATTTTCTGTCGGGAGCACGGTATCTCCCTGGCCGTCCTTTTTGGTTCGCAGGCTTCAGGGCGGGCGTTAAGGGAAAGTGATATTGACATGGCGGTTTGGCTTGAACAGGCTGAGATGCTGAAAGACGTACCGAAAGCTACCCGCGCCAGAAAGCATTTGATGCGGGACCTGATCAATTATCTTGAAACAGATAAAATTGATCTGGTACTGTTGAATCACGCTTCACCTTTGCTTAAATTTCAAGTAGCCAGAACCGGTAAGCCGGTTTATCAAAAGAAGCCTGGAATTTTTGCCGGATTCTGCTCCCGTGCATTACGGGAACACAACGATGCAGGTATTTTTTACCGGGCAACGGAAGCCTATTTGCAGAAGGTAATCGAAGGGGGAGAAACACGTGGTTGACCCTTTAGTAGTTAATCGTAAACTGCAAAAATTGACCAGTTACCTGGCAGAGCTGGAGATGATGGAAGGAATAACACTGGAAGATTACTTGAATGATTTTCGGCACCGTCGGACTGTCGAGCGCCTGATCCAGCTTATTGTAGACGTTGCGGTAGATATTAATACCCACGCGGTAGTTGACGCGGGTAAACCTCCCCCGGCTGATGCCTTTGGCTCTTTCCTTGAAGCAGCAAAAACCGGCCTTTTCTCCCGGGAGTTTGCTCAAAAGCTTGCTCCGTCAACTGGTGAACGCAACATTATTGTTCATGATTACGAAAGCATAGACGACAAAATTGTTTTTGACAGCATTTCCGAAGCACTGGATTTATACTATCAATATCTTAAATACGTCAGTGGATATGTGCAAAAGGTGGTTCAATCATAGGTATATTTCAAATTTTGCTTGAAGGGGAAATAAAAGTTGACCTTCTCATATAATGTCCATTTTTATTATAAATGCTTGTATTACCTGAAATCGAGGGTGAAGAGGCTTGCGGGGAATCAGATGAAAATACCCCGGGCATTCCGGCGCTGCCAACAGGAAAGGACGGGCCCTGTGCAGATAGAATATAGTAAGGGAATATTTGGTGGCGCAATAGCGGCCACAGGGGTTGGTGTAACAATTTGCAGACAGGCATTATAAGGGGGGTAAAATGTTTTTAAATGAGAAAAACGCTGTTATTTTTTTGTGCTGGAAAAAGGATTTTAGAAACCTCTGGCGAAAGATGTCAGTATCCATTCAGTAAACCCGGTCAGTAAAAAAATGGCCTTTTAAATCGGCCACAGCTTATTCAGACGCAGATCTTTTTCGGAGAATCTTTCGACAATCCTTTCTCAAGGGGAAAAGGCGGCCCACAGTGTATTAGGTCTAAACATGGCCGGACAAAAAGACATACTTGGCATCTGGATTGGGGAAAATGAAAGTGCCGGCTTCTGGCCTGGTTTCTGTAACAACCTCAAAAACAGGGTGTGGATGATGTCCTGATTGCATGTAAAGACGGGCTTTCCTGGTTCTCCTGGTTCTCCGAGGCCGTAAATACCGTTTTCTCCACTTCGTTCCGCGACTCTGGAGTTGTCCGGCCTGTTTGAGAAATGTCAACTGTATATTAGTGTTTACAATTGCATGCAGCCCTGTTGCTATCTGTCTTTTAGAAAGAGATTACAGTTTTGATGTTGATGTTTCTGTGCAATAGAGTTGCTATCTATTTTTAATTAAAAAATTAAGATATATGCGAAATGCCGGCCCGGCCCGGCCCCTTCAGTAATGGAATAAAATTTGCATATAGCATATGCAGGGTCAAGGATAACAGTTACCATTTTCCTGTTGGCAACCGGCTCTAATTAACCATTTAAGGAGAGGATAGTTTGATTTTCAAGCTCACTGAAGAACAAGAAATGATTCGTAAAACGGTGCGGGATTTCGCCGAAACGGAGATAGCCCCGAAGGCGGCCGAAATGGATGAGAAAGAGGAGTATGACTGGGGTCTTTGGGACAAGATGGGTGAAATGGGATTGACAGGCATCCCGTATCCTGAAGAATACGGCGGAGCCGGTATGGACAATCTCTGTTATGCCATTGCCGTGGAAGAACTGTCCCGGGTGTGCGGATCCAGCAGCGTGCTGATTTCAGCCCACACTTCCCTGTGCGCCTGGCCCATTTATTATTTCGGCACGGAAGAACAGAAACAGAAATATTTGATCCCGCTGTGTGAAGGGACTACCATGGGCGCTATGGGGCTCACCGAGCCCGCTGCCGGCTCCGACGCCGGTTCAATGAAACTTGCTGCCCGGCTGGAAGGCGGCGAGTACGAGCTGAACGGCACCAAGATTTTCATCACCAACGCCGGCCGGGCGGACACCTATGTGATCTTCGCCAGCACGGACCGGAGCAAGGGTGTAAAAGGAACTTCCGCCTTCATCGTGGAGAAGGGCACGCCTGGCTTTACCTTCGGCAAGAAAGAACACAAGATGGGCATTCGCGCCTCCTACACCTACGAGCTTGTTTTCGAAAACTGCCGCATCCCCAAAGAGAATCTGCTGGGACAGGAAGGGCAGGGCTTTAAAATCGCCATGATGCTCCTGGACGGCGGGCGCATCGGGATTGCCGCCCAAGCTTTAGGTCTGGCCCAGGGCGCATTTGACCAGGCCGTAGCTTTCAGCAAGCAGCGTGAGCAATTTGGCAAGCCGATCAGCGCCAACCAGGGTCTTCAGTGGATGATGGCCGATATGGCCACCCGGATCGAAGCGGCCCGCCTTTTGATTTACCAGGCTGCCTATCTAAAAGATGCCGGACAACCTTACGGCAAGCAGTCGGCCATGGCCAAGCTCTACGCCTCCGAAACGGCCATGTGGGTTACAACCAAGGCGGTTCAGATCCACGGGGGTTACGGTTATTCCCGCGAATACCCGGTCGAGCGGATGATGCGTGATGCGAAAATAACCGAAATTTATGAGGGGACCAGTGAAGTTCAGCGCATCGTTATTGCGGCAAATATCCTCAAATAGAAAATGCCTCGTATTGACATGCGTTTTCTTTATCCAATCATGATCTATTTTTAAATAACAACGCTGGAGGATTGGATTCATTTATATAGAAATAAGTATTAGGTAGAAATAATTTCACCACTAAAATCAGTTAAAGGAGGAAAAGCATGAAAATTGCTGTTTTATTGAAACAGACATTCGACACGGAAGCAAAAATCACCATCGATCCCTCCGGACAAATCAGCCGGCAGGGAGTCAGCCTGATCATCAACCCGTACGACGAGTATGCGGTGGAAGAGGCGCTGCGTCTGAAAGAGAAGGACGGCGGTGAGGTGACCGTCATTTTGGCCGGCCGGCCGGAAGGGCAAGACGCCCTTCGCCAGGCTCTGGCCATGGGCGCCGACAAGGCGGTCCTGGTTACCGACGAGGCCCTGGCCGACGCCGACGAATATTCGGCTGCCGTGGTGCTGGCCAAGGCGGTTGCCGCTTCTGAATACGACCTGGTCCTGGGCGGATGGCGGGCCATCGACGACGGGTCCGCCCAGGTCGCGGTGCGGGTTGCCGATCTACTGGGGCTTCCCCATGTGAACGTGGTGACCAAGCTGGAGATTGCCGACGGCAAGGCTCTGGCAACCAGAGAAATCGAAGGGGGCAGCGAAGTTGTTGAAGTGCCTCTGCCGGCGTTGATCACCGCGCAAAAAGGGTTAAACGAACCCCGTTACCCCTCCATGAAGGGAATTATGCAGGCGAAGAAAAAGCCGATGCAAAAACTCTCCTTAAGCGACCTTGGGCTTGATGCCGCGCAGGTGGAGGCGAAAGTGAAGGCGGTTGAATATTTCCTGCCTTCGGCCAGGGCGGCCGGCAAGATCATCCCGGGCGAGGCGGTCGAGGCTGCCTGCGCACTGGTCAAACTCTTGCGGGAAGAAGCAAAAATAATTTAAGGGGAGGAATAAAACATGGCAAAAGGAATCTGGGTATTTGCCGAACAACGGGATGGAAAAATCAAGAACATAACTTTTGAACTTTTAAGCGCCGGCCGGAAAATCGCCACTGAGACCGGTGAAGAACTGGCGGCGGTCATTTTTGGCAAGGACGTAGCTAAACTGACTGATGTATTGGGCGAGTACGGAGCTGATAAAGTTTACCTGGCCGATGACGACAGTCTGGCCCAGTATACCACCGACGCATACAGCAAAGTGCTGGCCGACCTGATCCGGGAGAACGAGCCGTCCGTCTTGATGATGGGTTGCACGGTGCAGGGCCGCGACCTGGCCGCCCGCGTGGCGCAAAAAGCAAGTACCGGCCTCATGTCTGATTGTACCGGAATCGACCTGGTTAACGGCGCCCTGTCCTTTGTGAGGCCGATTTATGCCGGTAAAGCCTTTGTGCGGGCAGCCTGCCACGAGGCGAGGCCGGTAATGGCCACATTCCGCCCCAACGTGCTCACTGCCGATTGCCAGCAGGCCGGTCGCAGGGCCGAAGTGATCAACGTGGCGGTTAACGTGGAGGCGGCGGACATCCGCCAGGTGATCAAGGACGTGATCATGCAGATCTCGACCCGGCCCGAACTTACGGAAGCCAACGTCATCATTTCGGGCGGCAGGGGAATGAAGGGTCCGGAGAACTTCAAGCTTTTGGAAGATCTGGCCGACACCCTCGGGGCTGCCGTGGGCGCGTCCCGGGCTGCGGTTGACGCAGGTTGGATCGGTCACACCTTCCAGGTTGGCCAGACCGGCAAGACTGTTTCACCCACCCTTTACATCGCCTGCGGTGTTTCCGGCGCCATCCAGCACCTGGCCGGGATGAGTTCCTCCAAATGCATCGTCGCGGTCAATAAAGACCCTGAGGCGAACATATTCAAGGTTGCCGACTACGGCATTGTGGGGGATGTTTTTGAAGTGCTGCCCATACTAACCGATGAGTGCAAGAAAATGCTTGCTAAATAAAATCACTCTGTGCTGCTGGAACACGCCCTTTAAAGAAGATTACGTTTTCTCCAACCTTCGTGTGAGGTTGCCGGAATCTTTTTTAGCGGCGGTTCCAGCTGGCTTTTTCTAGAAAGGTTGGTGTTCCATGGCGCAAGCGGTCATCGTAAGCGCAGTGCGTACCCCGGTGGGTAAATTCGGCGGTAGCCTGACCGGCATCAATGCGACCGACATGGGCGCGCTGGTTATTTCGGAAGCGCTGAAAAGGGCCGGCATAAAGGGTGAACTGGTTGATGAGGTGCTGATGGGGAACGTTTTAATGGCCGGTCTGGGCCAGAACCCGGCCCGCCAGGCTTCGGTCAAAGCCGGCATTCCGTATGAGGTTCCGGCCATGACCATAAATAAAGTGTGTGCTTCCGGCCTCAGAACCGTGGGTCTGGCCGCCCAGCTGATCGCGGCGGGAGAAGCCGGGGTCGTCGTGGCCGGCGGGATGGAGAACATGAGCGCGGCCCCTTATCTTCTGGGAAATGCCCGCTGGGGACACCGCATGGGTGACGGCAAGGTTGTCGATGAGATGATCAAGGACGGGCTCTGGTGCGCTTTTAACGACGTGCATATGGGCATTACCGCCGAAAACGTAGCCGAGCGGTTCGCGGTGACGCGGGAGGACCAGGACCGGTTCGCCCTGGCCAGTCAGGAAAATGCCGTGGCTGCCATTGACGCCGGCCGGTTTAAAGACGAGATTGTGCCGGTGCCGGTCCCTCAGAAAAAAGGCAGCCCGGTTTTCTTTGATACCGATGAGTTCCCCCGCCGGGGCGCCACCCTGGAGTCGCTGGCCAAGCTCGCGCCGGCCTTTAAAAAAGGCGGAACCGTGACGGCCGGCAACGCTTCCGGAATCAATGACGGGGCGGTCGCAGCCGTGGTAATGTCGGAGGAGAAGGCGAAAGAATTAAATCTGACGCCGATGGCCTATATCCGGGCATTCGCCTCGGCCGGGGTCGACCCGGCCGTGATGGGCATCGGCCCGGTGCCGGCTAGCCGCAAGGCCCTGGCCAAAGCAGGGCTGACGGTGGCCGATCTCGACCTGATCGAGGCCAACGAAGCCTTTGCCGCCCAGGCCGTGGCTGTGGCGCGGGAACTGGAACTGCCCGGGGACAAGATCAACGTCAACGGCGGGGCCATCGCCATCGGGCACCCCATCGGCGCCAGCGGCGGACGGATTTTAGTAACCCTGCTTTATGAACTCAAGCGCCGGGGCGGACGCTACGGTCTGGCCACACTTTGTATCGGCGGGGGCCAGGGCGCGGCACTGGTGATCGAGAACATCAAATAAGCCGGGCCGATTTCGGACAAGCGCGGGCTGACATACAGGCGCAAGAAAACAACCTGAAACCGGAAATGAAAGGTCACAGCTCGCTGGGATAAGAATCAACCTGGAGGGATAAACTGGTGGAGATCAAGAAGATCATGGTTATCGGGGCCGGGCAGATGGGCGGCGGAATCGCCCAGGTGTCGGCTGCAGCCGGCTACGAGGTCATATTAAACGACTTGAATGATGCGTTTGTCAGCAAGGGACTGGGTGTCATCGCAAAAAACCTGGGACGTGACGTGAGCAAAGGACGTCTGGACGAGGCCGGCAAAGAGGCCATCCTGAAGCGGATGACCCCTTCCACCAGCCTGCAGGATGCTCGTGATGTGGACATGGTTATTGAAGCGGCGGTCGAGAACATGGAAATCAAGGGAAAGGTCTTTCGTGACCTCGACCAGATCTGCAAGCCGGAAGCCATCCTGGCCTCCAATACCTCTTCCCTGCCGATCACCGAGATTGCCGCCGTTACGAAACGGCCGGAAAAGGTCATCGGCATGCACTTTATGAACCCGGTCCCGGTGATGAAGCTGGTGGAGGTCATTCGGGGCCTGGCCACCGCCGATGAAACATACCGGGTGGTAAAAGAGGCCAGCGAAAAGATGGGCAAGATTCCTGTTGAAGTCAACGACGCGCCCGGATTTGTTTCGAACCGGGTGCTGCTGCCCATGATCAACGAAGCCGTATACTGTGTTTACGAAGGGGTTGCCACCCCCGAAGCGGTGGATCAGGTCATGAAGCTCGGGATGAACCATCCCATGGGCCCGCTGGCACTGGCTGACTTAATCGGCCTGGATACCTGCCTGTCCATTATGGAAGTGCTGCACAAGGGCTTGGGCGACTCCAAATACCGCCCCTGCCCGCTTCTGCGCAAATACGTGGCCGCCGGCTGGCTCGGCCGCAAGACTGGCCGGGGGTTCTACCAGTACTAAATGGAAGTGCTGAAGACGAAAGAGGGCATGGGTGCCTTCCTTAAGCAGGCTATCACCATGCGCATGGTGATAGCCTGCTCTGGTTTCATTAATAAGGGGGGATGAAACGTGGAATTTTATGAGGTAGTCGAAGCCCGCAGGAGTATTCGCCGCTACAAGGCTGACCCGGTCGGCGAGGAGCAGTTGGGACGGGTTCTAAACGCCGCCCGCCTGGCCCCGTCCTGGAAAAACTTCCAGTGCTGGCGCTTTATCGTTATCCGCAGCGAGGAAGGAAGAGCTTCCGTTCTCGCCGCTTTTGATGACACGAACCCGGGCAAGAAGGCTATTTTAGCAGCGCCGGTTTTGATCGTGCTCTGCGCCGATCCGGAAGCGTCCGGCAAAGTGGGGGACCGCTTTTACTATCTGGTGGATGCGGGAATCACCATGGAGCACCTGATGCTTGCCGCCCGGGCCGAGGGGCTGGGCACCTGCTGGCTGGGAGAATTCAAGGAAGACGTGGCCAAAACAGTCCTCGATGTGCCGGAAGGCTGGCGGGTGGTCGGCATGACCCCGCTCGGCCATCCCGATCAGGACCCGAAACCCCGGCCGCGCAAAACCATGGAAGAAATCACCTTCCAGGAAAAGTGGAGCGGCGGAATCTAATCATGACCCCAAAGAACAAAGAGCGGGCGGGTTCTTCGTGAACCCGGCCCGCTCTTTGGCGCTAAATATAATTTCCGCCGATAATGATAAGGATGAAGCAGCAGAAGAAAATAAAGACGAAGAAAACTCCGCCCAGGCCGAAGATGCCCTCTGAACTCACGTCGTAGTCGGACAAACCAGTACCTCCTTTGCTTTGGACTTGTAGTTTTTTGTATTGATACAGGATATGCAATACCCGGTAAAAGGGTAATACCTTTTAATATACTGGAAAAAACAACTAGAGGAATATTTTGAAAGCCTCTGGACGGCGATTGAAAATAAGGGAAGGATTACCCATGAAGCGGTAAAAAGCCGGGCTTGCCGGCCGGTATGGTCCGGACCGGGCTTTTTTGTTTCATATTAGATGTAAAGTTAGAGGAAAAGGACCGCCGGGTGTCTAATATAAATGGAGTAACTGGCAGATTCAGCCTGTTGTAGAGGAGTGAAGCTGACTGTTATTTCGTAAGATTTTTGAGGTCGGCGCGGTCCAAATTAAGGACCCGAATTACGACCGGTATTATACGGATACCGCCGCCCTGCGTCCGCCTGATTACGGCAGGATAATCGGTATTTTCTGATTTGCTTCGTCATAATGGGGTAAAACTAAACCATTGCCTTTAAGCGCCTGGACGAAAAATCTGTCTTTAGCGATGAGGAACAGTATGAATAAATCCTAAACCAGGGAAAGTAAAAAGGAGGATGCCTTTTGAACGTCAGGATCGCTGTTATCGGCGGAACCGGGGTCTATGACCCGGAAATTATGTCGAGCGCCCGTGATGAGACTGTCTCGACGCCTTACGGGGATATCACCCTCAAGGTGGGCAGCTACCGGGGCAAGCACGTGGCTTTTTTGAACCGACACGGTGAAGAGCACTCCATACCTCCCCATCTGGTTAACTACCGCGCCAACATCGCGGCGCTGAAAAGACTGGGGGTCAAAACCATTCTGGCTACCGCCGCAGTCGGTTCGCTGAATCCGGCCATGCAGCCGGGACACTTTATTTTTATCGACCAGTTCCTGGACTTCACCAAGTGCCGCCGCCATACCTTCTTTGAGGGGGGCGTTGCCGGGGTTGTGCACCTCGACATGACCTCGCCTTACTGCTGTGAGCTGCGGGAGCTGCTGCTCCGGTCCGCCCGAAGCATGGGTTTTACGGCGCACCAGGGAGGCGTCTACGTCTGTACGGAGGGTCCCCGCTTTGAAACGGCGGCTGAAATCAAGATGTACCGGCAGTTGGGCGGGGAACTGGTCGGCATGACGAGCGTGCCGGAAGTATCCCTGGCCCATGAGGCCGAAATATGCTACGCCTCTATTTGCATGGTGACGAACTATGCGGCCGGCGTATCGCCGACCCGGTTGACTCATCAGGAAGTCGTTGATATGATGGAACAAAATGGTGGAAATATCTGTAAACTGATCATGCAGACCATTGCCTGGCTGGACCCGGAGCGCGCCTGCGCCTGCCACCACGCCCTCGACCCGTCTTCCGGGAACCACAAGGACAAAAGCTAACATTTTTCTTGCGAAACGAGGGAGGGATTCCTATCGAAACGATGCGCTGGTCGGCGGAAGAAAACTGCCTGGAACTTTTGGACCAGACCAGGCTGCCGGCCGAAATCGTCTACCTGAAGTGCAGGGATTATCGAGATGTGGCGGACGCCATCAAGCGCCTGTCGGTGCGGGGGGCGCCGGCCATCGGAGCGGCTGCCGCCTACGGGCTGGTCCTGGCGGCACTGAGTGCCGCCGCCTGCCGGAAAGAAGAGTTTTTGGCCCGGGTACGGCAGGCTGCCGCTGAGCTGGCTGCCACGCGGCCCACTGCGGTAAACCTGTGCTGGGCCCTAGACCGTTTGCTCGCGCGTCTCGGCGCACTTGAATCCGCCGGCGTGGACGCCATGGGCGCCGCCCTTTTCGACGAGGCCTGCGCCATCTACGGTGAGGATGTGGCGGGAAACCGGCGGATGGGTGAATATGGGCGGGAGTTGATCCCGAACGAGGCGCGCATACTCACTCACTGCAACGCCGGGGCGCTGGCCACGGCCGGTTACGGCACCGCCCTGGGAGTGATCCGGGCGGCCCGCGAGGCGGGTAAAAACGTGAGCGTGTACGCCGGCGAAACCAGGCCCCTGCTGCAGGGGGCCAGGCTGACAACCTGGGAGATGCTGCAGGAGGGGATCCCGGTCACCCTGATTACCGACAACATGGCCGGCCACCTGATGGCCATGCGGAAGGTGGACCTGGTCATCGTGGGAGCCGACCGCATCGCCGCCAACGGCGACGCGGCCAATAAAATTGGGACGTACGGCGTGGCCGTCCTGGCCAAAGAGCACGGCCTGCCTTTTTATGTGGCGGCGCCTTTTTCCACCATCGACTTTTCTCTGCCGTCCGGCGCCGCGATTCCCATTGAAGAAAGAGATCATTCAGAAGTGACTCATCTGGCCGGGCGGGCCGTTGCGCCGGAAGGGGTCCGGGTGTGGAATCCCGCTTTTGATGTGACGCCCCACCGCCTGATTACGGCCATTATAACCGACCGCGGCGTGGCTTACCCCCCCTTCGGGGAAAGCCTCAAAACGCTGTTTTCCACTAACGTCTTTTAAAACGAGATGGAGGTTTAACCCATGCCTGATTATATTGTGAGGGACATCGGCCTGGCCCCCGGCGGCAGACTGAAAATCGACTGGGTGGCGGCGCACATGCCTGTTTTAAACGCTATCAAGGAAGAGTTCCGGCGGGAGCAGCCCTTCGCCGGCCTGCGGGTGGCCCTGTCCATCCACCTGGAGGCCAAGACCGCCTATTTGGCCGAGGTGATCCGCGACGGCGGGGCGGCCGTGTCCATTACCGGCTCCAACCCACTTTCGACCCAGGACGATGTGGCCGCCGCCCTGGCCGCCGCCGGGCTTAATGTTTTTGCCTGGTATAACGCCACGGACGGGGAATACAGGGAACACCTGCTCCACGTGCTGGATACCCGCCCCGACATTGTCATCGACGACGGGGGGGACCTGGTCAACCTGCTCCATTCGGAGCGAGTCGATTTGGCCGCAAGAGTGCTCGGCGGCTGTGAGGAAACCACCACAGGAGTGAGGAGGCTGGAGGCCCTCGACCGAGGGGGTCTGCTTTTGTTCCCCATGCTGGCCGTGAACAACGCCTTTTGCAAGTACCTCTTCGACAACCGCTACGGCACGGGAGAGTCGGTCTGGTCGGGGATCATGCGCACCACGAACCTGGTCGTCGCCGGCAAGACCGTGGTGGTGCTCGGCTACGGCTGGTGCGGCAAGGGCATTGCCATGCGGGCCAAAGGACTGGGCGCCAACGTCATCGTCTGCGATGTCGACCCGGTGCGGGCCATCGAAGCCTGCATGGACGGCTACCGGGTCATGAACAGTATCCGGGCGGCTGCCGAGGGGGACATTTTCATCACCGTGACCGGCTGCCGGGATGTGCTCCGGAAGGACCACTACCTGAAGATGAAGGACGGGGCCGTTCTGTCCAACGCGGGGCATTTCGACGTGGAGATCAACAAGCCGGAGCTGGCGGCCGTTGCGGTGGAACGCCGGGTGGCGCGCCAGAACATAGAGCAGTTCACCCTCTCCGACGGCCGCCGGCTTTACCTATTGGCCGAGGGGAGGCTGGTCAACCTGGCGGCGGGGGACGGGCACCCGACGGAAATTATGGACCTGTCCTTTGCCGTCCAGGCGCTTTCGGCGCGCTACATCAAGGAAAACGCGGCGGCTTTCGAGAAAAAGCTTTACCCGGTGCCCGGCGAAATTGACCGGCGGGTAGCCCAGTTGAAGCTCGGCTCGATGGGGATCGAAATCGACACCCTGACGCCGGTCCAGGAAGCGTATATGAACGAGTGGCAGGAGTAGCCGGCCGTATTTGGGGAGGAGGGGTATCCATTGAGCAACATCTTGATTCGCGGGGCCACCGTGCTCACCATGGAGGGGTACGACAGCGTTTTTGAGGACGGCGTCATCGCCGTCGCGGGGGACCGCATCGCCGCCGCCGGGCCGTCCGGTTCCCTGCCGGCCGGTTTTCAGGCGGACCGGGAAATAGACGGCGCCGGCATGGTGGCGCTGCCCGGTTTTGTCAACTGCCACACCCACGCGGCTATGACCCTGATGCGCAGCTACGCCGACGACATGCCCCTGATGAAGTGGCTGTCCGAGAAGATCTGGCCGCTGGAAGAGAAATTGACCCCGGATGACATTTACTGGGGGACCATGCTCTGCTGCCTGGAGATGATCAAGTCCGGCACCACAACCTTTGCCGATATGTACTTTATGATGGACCGCGTGGCGGAGGCCGTGGACCGGAGCGGGATGCGCGCCTGTCTTTCCCGCGGCATGATCGGCGCCGGTCCGAACGCGCAGCTGGCCCTGGCGGAAAGTGAAAAGTTTATTGAAGACTGGCACGGCGCCGCCGGCGGCCGGGTTCAGGTGATGCTGGGGCCGCACGCCCCCTTTACCTGCCCGCCGGACTACCTGGAAAAGGTAATCGCCCTGGCCTCGCGCCGTAAGGTGGGCATTCACATCCACGTGGCCGAGACCCGGGATGAAATCGGGCAGATCCAGGAAAAATACGGCAAAACGCCGGTCCGGTACCTGAACGACCTGGGTCTTTTCGACCTGCCGGTGCTGGCTGCCCACTGTGTACACCTGAACGAAGAGGACATTGAAATCCTGGCCGGGAAAAAGGCGGGGGTGGCCCACTGTCCGGAGAGCAACATGAAGCTGGCCAGCGGCATCGCTCCGGTGGAGCGGCTGCTCAAGGCAGGCGCGGTGGTCGGCCTGGGCACCGACGGCGCCTCCAGCAACAACAACCTGGACATGATGGAGGAAATGAGGAGCGCCGCCTTGCTGCAGAAAGTGGCCACCGGCGACCCCCTGGTCATGCCCTCCTTCGCCTCGCTCCGGATGGCCACCGCCGACGGCGCCCGGGCGCTCGGCCTGGCCGGGGATACCGGAATGCTCAAGCCAGGCCTGAAGGCTGACCTGATTCTGGTCAACTTCCACCGCCCGCACCTTTACCCGCGTCACGACGATTACGCCCACCTGGTCTACGCGGCCCAGTCGGCCGACGTGGATACCGTGCTCATCGACGGCCGGGTCGTCATGGAGGGGCGACGGGTGCTGACCGTGGACGAGGAGGAGGTCATGGCCAATGCCGAGCGCTGTGCCAGACGGCTGGTGGGGGAAAAATAAAGAATCGGGGTGCGAAAGCATTTGCAACTGGCTGAGGTGAAACTGGCCCGCAACCGGCAGCACCGGGCAACAGGCGGGCATCCCTGGGTTTATCGCACCGAGGTGGAAGAAATCCCGGGTGCAATCAATCCCGGCGACATCGTGGATGTGGTCGACTCCCGCCGCAAGTTTATTGGCCGGGGTTATATCAACCCGGCCTCCCAAATCCTGGTGCGGATTCTGACCCGTGATCAGGGCGAGGCCATCGACCGGAACTTTTTCCACCGGCGGATCCGGGCGGCGCTGGACTACCGGCGCCGGGTCGTGCGCAATACCAGCGCCTGCCGGCTCATTTTCGCCGAGGCCGACTTCCTGCCCGCTCTGATCGTCGACCGGTTCGGCGGATACCTGGCCGTGCAGACCCTGGCCCTGGGTATCGACTTATATAAAGAGACCATTGTGGAAATTCTGGATGAACTCGTCAAACCGGCCGGCATCTACGAGCGAAACGACGTTTCCGTGCGCAGGCTGGAAGGCCTGCCGCTGACCACGGGGTTTTTGAAAGGTCCCTTTGACCCCGTTGTGGAAATCGAGGAAAACGGTCTTGCCTTCTCCGTGGACCTGGCCGGGGGTCAGAAGACCGGCTACTTCCTGGACCAGAGGGAGAACCGGATGGCCCTGGCCGGACTTGCCGAGGGGGCCAGGGTGCTGGACTGCTTCTGTCACACGGGAACTTTCAGCATGTACGCCGCCCTTTTCGGAGCCCGGGAAGTGCAGGGGATCGACATCGCCGCCCCGGCCCTGGCGGCCGCCCGGCAGAACGCGGCAAAAAACGGGTTTGCCGAAGTATGCTCCTTTCGCGAGAGCAATGTCTTTGACGAACTGCGGGCGCTGGAAAAGGGGGGAGAGAAGTTTGACCTGATTATCCTCGATCCGCCCGCTTTCACCAAGTCCCGGCAGGCGCTGGAGGGGGCGGTCCGGGGGTACAAGGAGATCAACCTGCGCGCCATGAAACTGCTGCCGCCGGGCGGGTTTCTCCTGACCTGTTCCTGCTCCTTCCACATGACGGAGGAACTGTTTCTGGAAGTAATCCTGGCCGCCGGCCGGGACGCCGGCCGCCAGCTCCGCCTGGTCGAACTCCGCCGCCAGGCCAAAGACCACCCCATGCTCCTGGCTTCAGCGGAAACCCATTACTTAAAATGCGCCATTTTGCAGGTGTGGTGAATTGCGCGACCAATGGGCGTTGAAGCTGTTTGGGTGGCTGGCGGCAGGAATTCCGTCCACCTGCCGGAGCAGCGCTGTCGTCCCCGCTCTGGTATCACTGCCCGGCGCGGCGCTGGTCTAAAACAGGCCCTGCGGGCATAAATTTTATTAAATCCGTCAATTTCAAAGCTCTGCTTTGTTTTTGCCCAATCCTAAATCTTACTGAAAGAGGGAGTGAGCCCATGCTCATCGTGGCGTTAAACGGCAGTCCCCACCGGGAGGGCAATACCGCCTGCCTTTTGAACGAGGCGCTCCACACGGTCCGGGATGCCGGCGCTGAAACGGCGCTGCTGCATGTGGGCGAAGGCCTGGCCGGCGTGAAGACCCCCTTTTGCCTGTGCTGTTCCACGCCCTGTGCAGGAAGTTGTTACCGGGGCACTCTGCTATCCGAGATGCTGGCGCTTTTGCGGCTGGCGGACGGTGTGATCATGGGCAGCCCGGTCTATTTCGGAACAGTTTCCGGACAGCTCAAGTCCTTCTGGGATAAAACCAGGCGCCTGCGGAGTGAAAAGTCCCTGGTCGATGTCGTCGGGGGCTGTGTCGCCGTAGGATCTTCCCGCTATGGGGGCCAGGAGGCCACTTTGCATGCCATGCAGGAGATGATGCTCACCCAGGGAATGACGGTGGTGGGGGACGGGCATACGGATGATGACGCCGGCCACCAGGGAGCTTGCGCCCAGCGTCCGGCCCAGGACGACCGGGAGGCGCTGAAGCGGGCCGGCATCCTGGCGAAAAGGGTTTTCGCAGTGGCTGCGGCTACGGCCGGCCTGCGGCAGCACAAGGTGAGATAGCCCTTTACGCCCCGGCGCGCATTTCGCCGGGGTTTGATTCGACTCCTTGCCGGAATGGCTGGGGGAGCCACGGCCGGGACGGGCCGGAGGAGGTGAAAAAGCCGGGCTTAAAGGAACCGGCGTGCGAAAATCCCGCTGGGATGCCTTTCTCACGGCAGGAAAACCATTTTATTTGTAGAATAGTTCTATAGTGCTATAGTGGGTAACGGTTATGAAAAGGGGAGGAGACATGGAAATCCGCCTGCGCTCAGAAGATACCGAGCGGCAGATACTATCCCCCCAGGCATGTCTTAGTTCCGCCACCCGCGGCAGGGAGACGCCGGAGGAGGAGTGTGCCGTCCGCACCGCTTTTCAGCGCGACCGGGACCGGATCATTCACTCCAAGGCTTTTCGCCGCCTGAAGCACAAGACGCAGGTTTTCACCATCCCCGAGGGGGATCATTATCGCACCCGGCTAACTCACACCCTGGAAGTCGCTCAGATTGCCCGCACAGTGGCCCGGGCCCTGCGCCTGAACGAGGACCTGACTGAAGCCGTCGCGCTGGCCCATGACCTGGGGCATACGCCCTTCGGCCACGCCGGGGAGGACGCGCTCAACGAGGTATACACGCCTGGTTTCCAGCATAATTTCCAAAGCCTCAGGGTGGTGGATGTGCTGGAGGTAGGACGTGGCCTGAACCTTACCTGGGAAGTAAGGGACGGGATTGTAAACCATACCGGTCCGGTTCGGCCGGCGACCCTGGAAGGCCAGATTGTAAAAATTGCCGATCGGGTTGCCTACATCAATCACGATATCGACGACGCCATTCGCGGGGGCATACTGACGGTTGAGCAGCTGCCGGAAAAATGTCTTGAAGAACTGGGCCGGACGCACCGGGAACGGATCAACACCATGGTGCTGGACCTGATCCACACCAACTGGAACAGGTCCGGCATGGTCGGGATGAGCCCGGACATCCAGGCGGCTACCGATCACCTGCGAAATTTTCTTTTTGAGAGGGTGTATATCGGTTCCGATGCCAAGAAGGAGGAGGCCAAAGCGCGCCATGTGGTTCAGCGACTCTTTTATTACTTTAATCGTAATCCGGAAAACCTCCCCGGGGAATACCTGGAAAGGGCCAGGTCCGGGGACGTGGAGCGGGTCGTCTGCGATTACATTGCGGGTATGACGGACCGTTTTGCGATCCGGATTTTTCAAAAATACTTTTTGCCGCTGCCGTGGGTCGATTAGGTTAGAGCTTGCAAATTAATAGCAATACTATTTAAAAAATTGTCGATCAGCGAGAGGAAATTTTTAAGTTATAGCGAATATTTTTTATATAACCTGTGCTGCAGCCGAATCATTTTATCCGGGGCGTGGTAGTACTTTTGGCACAATTTGTTTAAACATTTTAAAATAGAGTCCCTTTTTTGAGAAGGTGGTCCCGGATGGGGTTTATTCCAAAAGATGTAATTGAATCGATCCGTCTACAATCAGATATTGTCGAGGTGATTTCCGGTTACGTTCAGCTAAAGAAAAAAGGAAGAAACTACGTTGGCATCTGTCCCTTTCACCGGGAAAAAACCCCTTCTTTTACCGTAACGCCGGAAAAGCATATCTTTTACTGTTTTGGTTGCGGAGCGGGGGGTAACGTATTTAAGTTTTTAATGCTCAAGGAGAATGTGGCCTATCCCGAAGCCGTTGAAATGATGGCGCGGCGGTTGGGTGTACATCTTCCGGCCAATGACGATCCCGTTGAAGCCCAGCGCCGCTCGCGTGCCGAACGGGCCCGCGCCATGAACGGCCTGGCCAGGGATTACTACCGCCACATCTTACAGCACCACGGAACGGCCACAGCGAGGCATTACTTGACCGGGCGGGGCCTATCAGCGGAGGTGCTGGAATCTTTTCAAGTGGGGTTTGCCCTCCCGGGCTGGCGGAACCTGATCGACCACCTGGCAGGGAATGATTACCGGGTGGACGAAATGATCGAGGCGGGCCTTGCCTTAAAAACTACCGGCGGTGGCGCGCGGGATCTTTTGCGCAACCGGGTGGTTCTGCCCATCTGCGATGCCCTGGGCCGGGTGGTGGGGTTTGGCGGCAGGGTGCTGGACCAGTCCCTGCCGAAGTATATCAATACGCCGGAATCACCCTGGTTTAACAAGGGGCAGATTCTTTACGGCCTGCACCTGGCCAGGGCCCCGATGAAGGAAAAGGGCTATGCTGTGGTGATGGAAGGCTACCTGGATGTGATTACCGCCCATCAGTACGGCATCACCAACGCCGTCGCCTCGCTCGGCACCAGCCTGACCAGGGAGCAGGGCAAACTGATTTTAAACTACACGCGGGATGTTTACATCGCCTACGATGCCGACGCGGCGGGGGTGGCCGCCACCTTAAGAGGGCTGGACATCCTGTCCGAGCTTGGATGCCAGGTTCGGGTGATCACCGTACCAGACGGTAAGGACCCTGATAACTTTATTCAAAAAAACGGGCCGGCAGCCTGGGAGAGACTGGTCACCAGCGCGCCATCCCTTTTTGAATATAAAATAAAGCAGATCACCGGCCTAAAAAAAGCCGTAACAGTTTCAGACAAAATTAGGGTAATGCAGCAGATTTTACCCGACATTGGCAATTCAGCGGGGGATATCGAAAGAGAAGAGAACTTAAAAATGCTTTCCCGTGTTTTAAACTTAAGCTGGGAAACAGTTCTTGGCGAATATAACCGATATCGAACAAATGTGGGGAAAAAATGGTCGAATCCGGATAAAATTGCTAAATTCAAGCATAATATTATAGAAAATTGCAAGAAACCGGATAGCCGGGAAAAGATGGAGTCGTCTTTAATCCGCTTGATCCTGGAAAAGCCCGATCTGGGAGAGGAAGCGGCAGGGAAACTTGGCCCGAAACCTTTTTTCCGGCCTTTCTACCAGAAGGTTTTTCAGTTTTGCCTGGAGGCGGCGAAAAAGCCTCTTTACAGCCCGGCGGACCTTTTAGATCGTTTCAATGAAGACGAGCAACAGCATTTGTCTATGCTGCTGACCGGGGAAATACCTGGGGATGACCTGGTTCACATAATGGAAAGCTACGTGGAGGCCATCGGCCGGATGAACCGGCGCGAGCGCAGGGAGGAAATCCTGCGCGAAATCGATGATGCGGACAAATCCGGAAATGAACAGCGGTGCACCATACTATTAAAGGAATTGAGCATTTTACACGAGATTGGGGAAGCCGAAAAGGCGAAAGAAAGTGGGCGCTGTGCCCGGTTACTGCATAATTACCGGCAATTTTTGGAGACCCAAGAGCCGTAAAACGCCCTAGAGAGGGGAATGCTGGCGAATGAAAGAAGATATAGTTAAGAGCGAAAACGTAAAAGAATTGATAGAAAAGGGCAAAAAAAGCGGCGTCCTGACTTACAGTGAGATCATGGACAGCCTTCAGTCTGCCGATCTGACCCCGGAGCAGATTGACGATATTTACGAAAAACTCGCCGGCATGGGTATTGAGGTTGTCCCGGAGGTGTCTGGGCTGGAATCAATTGGCGGCGCGGCGATAGAGCCGCCTGCGGAAGAGGTGGAGGTTGACTTGACCGTTCCCGAGGGCGTGGGCATCGACGACCCGGTTCGCATGTACTTGAAGGAGATCGGGCGGGTGCATCTTCTGACGCCGGAAGAAGAAGTTGTTCTGGCCAAGCGCATGGAAAATGGAGATGATGAGGCGAAACGCCGGCTGGCCGAAGCCAACTTAAGGCTGGTGGTGAGCATCGCCAAGCGGTACGTGGGCCGGGGGATGCTTTTTCTCGACCTGATCCAGGAAGGCAACCTGGGTCTGATCAAGGCTGTGGAAAAATTCGATTACCGCAAGGGTTACAAATTCAGCACCTACGCCACCTGGTGGATCCGCCAGGCCATTACCAGGGCTATTGCCGACCAGGCCCGGACCATCCGCATCCCGGTGCATATGGTAGAGACGATCAACAAGTTAATCCGCGTATCGCGCCAGTTGTTGCAAGAGTTGGGCCGCGAGCCGTCACCGGAAGAAATCGCGAAAGAAATGAACATTTCCGAAGACAAGGTCCGGGAAATTATGAAGATCGCCCAGGAACCGGTATCTCTGGAGACTCCGATCGGCGAGGAAGAAGATTCCCACCTGGGAGATTTTATTGAAGACCACGACGCCAGGGCACCCGCTGAGGAAGCTTCCTTCACCCTGCTTCGGGAACAGCTGGACGAAGTTTTAAAAACCCTGACCGATCGGGAGCAAAAAGTTTTGCGACTGCGCTTCGGCCTGGACGATGGCCGGGCCCGCACACTGGAAGAGGTGGGCCAGAAGTTCGGGGTAACCCGCGAGCGCATCCGCCAGATTGAGGCCAAGACCCTGCGCAAGCTCAGACACCCAAGCCGCAGCAAAAAGCTGAAAGATTACCTGGAGTAAATTAGCGGTATTTTGCATGTTGACGCGCGCCAGGAAATGTCGTATAATTCATTTTGCCGATGTTCCTCGATAGCTCAACGGTAGAGCAACCGGCTGTTAACCGGTAGGTTGTAGGTTCGAATCCTACTCGGGGAGCCAATCTTCGGGCCTATAGCTCAACGGTGGAGCATCCGGCTCATAACCGGCTGGTTCCAGGTTCGAATCCTGGTGGGCCCACCATTTTAGTCGTGGGTCGTCGGTCATCAGTCGTCGGGGAATACGGGAAGTAAAGGTTATTTACTGACGTCCGAAGTCCGATGTCTAAATATGGCCCCATGGTCAAGTGGTCTAAGACACCGCCCTTTCACGGCGGGAACCCGGGTTCGAACCCCGGTGGGGTCACCATACGGGCGATTAGCTCAGCTGGGAGAGCGCCTGCCTTACAAGCAGGATGTCGGCGGTTCGATCCCGTCATCGCCCACCAAGGTGAAAAGACAAAGCGCCGGATAATATTCGGCGCTTTGTCTCATTGTGCCTATTGACCACTTTCCTTGTGACGTTGGTTCCTCACCGGCCACTTGTAAAGGCCTGTTGAATGAACTCAAAAGGTTTGAGCTGGGATAAGAACAAGTTTTAACCAACCTTCCACGGGAAAATTCTTGCAGCGCCATAAACTATGTGGTATAATGATTTTTGTTGAGTGAAAAAGACCCTTGAGCAAGAGGTTGTACTTAAAAATGTACATAAGGAAGGAGGAATTGCCTTTCATGAACCTTATCCATTCGCTGGAACAGGAACAAATAAAAAAAGAAATCGTCAAATTCCAGCCTGGCGATACAGTCAAGGTACACTACAAGGTTGTCGAGGGCGGCCGTGAACGCATCCAGATATTTGAGGGCGTCGTGATCCGGCGCAGGGGTGGCGGCCTCGGTGAGACTTTCACCGTGCGGCGCGTTTCCTACGGAGTTGGCGTGGAAAGAACCTTTCCCATCCACACCCCGAAAATCGAGCGCATCGAAGTTATGAGACGGGGCCGGGTGCGCCGGGCCAGGCTTTACTACCTGCGCGGGCTGCGCGGTAAGGCCGCGCGGATCCAGGATAGACGGTAACAACAAAGGGACTGGACGCGGCAGTCCCTTTTTGCTTTCAACCGGCAATTGGGAGGCGGTGTAGTGGAGGACAACAACGCGGGGGTTTCCGAAAAAAAGCGGGGAAAGTCCCCCCTGGGTGAAGCATTTGAGTCCATTGTGGTGGCGATCATTCTGGCCGTGCTGATCAGGCTGTTTGTGGTGGAACCTTTTTACATTCCTTCCGGCTCCATGGAGCCAACCTTAAAAGAACATGACCGGATTATTGTGAGCAAGCTCAACTATCGTTTTCAAGATCCAAAACGGGGCGATATCATCGTGTTTAAATACCCGGTCGACCCCAAACGAAACTTCGTCAAGAGACTGATCGCAACCGGCGGGGAGACCGTGCAGATTAAAAACAGCAAGCTCTACATCGACGACCGGCCGGAACCGGAAGACTACCTGCCCCGAGGATTGAGGTTCAAAGATTTCGGTCCGGTTAAAGTACCGCCGGGCAGCTACTTTATGATGGGTGATAACCGCAACAACAGTGAGGACAGCCGCGTTTGGGGCTTTCTCCCAAAGGATTTGATTGTGGGCAAGGCTCTGGTCATTTACTGGCCACCGGCTCGTGTCCACCTTACCACATAAGCCGGACTCCCGAAAAGGTGCAGCATGGTTATTCAATGGTATCCCGGCCACATGGCCAAAGCCCGGCGGCAGCTCAAAGAAAACCTGAAGTTGGTCGATGTGATCATCGAACTGCTGGATGCCCGCATCCCTTCTTCGAGCCGCAACCCCGATATAAATGATCTTGCCGGCGTAAGGCCGCGGCTGGTCGTTTTAAACAAGTCCGATCTGGCCGATCCCGGCCTGACCGAACGCTGGCGAAAATACTTTACGGCGACCGGCGCTCCGGCCCTGGCTGTTGACTCCATGCATGGGCGGGGGATACGAGAAGTACCCGCCATGGTGCAGCAGCTGGCCGCGCCCAAAATAGCCTCTCTGGTGGCGGCGGGACGACGGCCCCGGGCAGCCCGCTGCATGGTGCTGGGCATCCCCAACGTGGGCAAGTCTTTTTTCATCAACCGCCTGGTCGGCCAGCGGGCGGCCAAAACCGGCGACAAGCCTGGCGTTACCAGGGGCCAGCAGTGGATTCGTCTGGCCGGCAATCTGGACCTGATGGATACCCCGGGCATTCTCTGGCACAAGTTTCACGACCCTGAGGTTGGTTTTCGCCTGGCTGTTACCGGCGCCATCAAAGATGAGGTTTACGACACTTACGCCGTCTCGGCAAAACTTGCCGCCTGGCTGGCTGAAAACCACCCGGATCGGCTGCGCGAACGCTACCGCCTGGATGATCTGCCCGCCGAGGAAGAAGCGTTGCTGGAAGGGATCGGGGCAAAGAGAGGCTACATCGTCTCCGCCGGCGCGGTGGACCGTTTGAAAGCGGCTTCGATCGTCCTGAAGGAATTCAGGGAAGGCCTGCTCGGCCGCTATACATTGGATCTGCCGCCGGAATAGAATGAGAGTGAATTTTACTTGCAACGAAGCATTCATTGTGGTATCATTTATTTTGTTTAGTGCTGTAATATTTCAACAGGGGCCTATAGCTCAGCTGGGAGAGCGCCTGGCTCGCATTCAGGAGGTCAGGGGTTCGAGTCCCCTTAGGTCCACCAGTAATATCCAGGCTTCGGATGTTTTAGAGTGCAGCAAGTTGGTTGTCTGACCATGGCGAGTTTATCTTATTTCCAAGGACCCCACTTATATAAGTGAGGTCCTCTGCTTTTTACTCCAGGTGGAGTAGAATCTCCTCCTGGGGCCCCGATGTTTAGCGTAAGTTAAACGAGTTCACGTTTTTGTAATGATGCCGGCGGTTTTCTGGTTGAATAAGCGCGCAACCTTCCGTTAGGAGGCATATTGATCACCCCGTTAAAAGTTTTATATATGATTATATACAGAAACAGGCTGCAAAGTGACAGAGCTTATTGAATCCTAAACGGCAGGGATGTAGTTCACTTGCCGGTTGTCTTCAGGCTGCTTTCGATGAGCCGGACCAGGCTTTTTTTAAAGTTTCGGTCATCTTCTGCCGTTCTTTTTTTCGGCCCCCGGGTCCGGCCGCCGCTCCTGCGGAACCGGGCTTTTATTTCCCTCTCCTCAAGGAGAAAGTCAATGGAATCCTTCTGAAAAACCCGGCCTGAAGGGGACAGGGCAAAAGCGCCCTTGCCGAGAATCATGGCGGCCAGACCCCAGTCCTGGGTGACCACGATGTCCTTTCTGCCGGTCAAGTTTATAACCCGTATGTCCACTTCCTGTGGCGCATCTCCCACAACCACGTGGCGGTCCGACTCAATCCGGTGGTTAAAGTTCGCCACCGTCACCAACTGCAGGGAATACCTGGCTGCCGCCGCCCGGCAGATGTCGAGGGCATTTTTCGGGGCGGCATCGGCGTCGACGATTATTTTCAAGGTAATTCCAACCCCAATCCTCCAAACTGCTCCTTTTCATTATAATACACACCAATATACCCCGCCACATACAGAACAAGAATAACCCCGGCAATAAAAAACCCCCGTCAAAAAAAGGGGGTCAGTTAAATACGCTTTTCGCGGTCACGGACGCTGCAGCTGATTTTGTTGAAGTTCTACGGGCGAAAAACAGCCCTCAGGATATTTTCTGCAGAGCCTCAGGCTGTTTGACTTTTTTCCCGGCAACCTCCTCGGCGTAATCGGTTGAGATCAGGTAAAGATTGACCCAGAGCTCATGTTCGTTGGGCTTCCCGTCCAACTCTTTGGACAGTTCTCTAAATTTCTTTCCGACCCGGTCTTTGAAGGCCGAAAATTCACCCAGGAGATCGATAATGTCTCTTTGGGTATAGGACGCACCTTCGCGCAAGATCTTTGCCAAAACGTAACCTCCTTTAAAACAAGTTTATATGATTAATTATAGAAAGAATACCATATAATGTTAAGGGGGTATTAATGTCGAAAAAAACAAGGGCCCTTTAGGGCCCCGGCTTGCTTATCAGAAGCTACTGTAGCGGCTGGCGTTTTGATTGCCAAACGCACTGTACTGGCCGGCCAATGGAGAGGAGGCAAAACCGCTGGTTCCGTATTGATTGTAGTTCAGGTTCGTGGCCGGTTGGGCGGAAGAGAGCTGGTGGTTGCCCGCGGGATTGGATGCGTATCCGGTTGCTCCGATGCCGGTTGCACCGAAGGCGCCCGCGCTTTGAGTCATCATCCCGAGATTCTGATTTCCCGGCAAGAAACCCGGCAGCCCCTGGTTAGGCAAGTTCCTCAAATACTGGTTCCGGGAGAATTCGTCGGAGGGGTTGCCGCCGAATCCAGTTCCGGCAAAACCGCCGGTCATGCCTGTGTACTGACTGCTCACGGGATAGCTGCTGTAGGTGTTGGTTTCGGACTGCCCGGCAGCATAGGGCTGGTTGGCCATATGGCCGCCCATTTGCTGCGCCACGTTGCTGATGATGCTGACATCCTGGTTCAGGCGGTTGCAGATTTGCTGGATCGCCTGCAGTTGCGCGGCGTTGGTGGCCTCGGAGCGCTGCAGTTGGCCGGCAAACTGGCCGATATTGCTCACCTCTTGCCGCAGATCCTGGATCTGTCTTTGAAGCTGAAAAAATTGATCCATTTCTTGTTCCTCCTTGCTAGATTTAGGCAATAGCCTTTTGTCGATATTATTTAGCTTAACCGGTAAAATTATGACTGGAATATTATAGATTAGACGTGCTTCACTTCTTTTGGACCGAGTTTAAAGCCAGTGGGACTTCATGTAAAACGAATCCCTTTACTCGCGGCGAAACAGCCGCCGTGAACAGGCTGTGGTTCAAAAATACGCAGGGGGTGTCGAGCATGATTTCCCGGACCGCTCTGTGGTAAAGCTTCTCCCGCAAGAGGGGTTCCGTTTCTTGTTGGCCCCGGATGAGCAGGCGGTCCAATTCCTTGTTCCGATAGTGAAAAGCGTTGAGACCGCCTTCGCTCTGACTGGAAGAAAAAAGCGTATACAGGAAGTTGTCCGGGTCGCCGTTGTCACCGATCCACCCGTAAAAAAATGCATCACCCTCTCTTTCAAAAAGTGCCTTTTTGTAGTCTTCCCAGGAATAAGATTTAATTTCAACATCGATCCCGGCCTTGGCCAGATCTTCCCGCACCGCGGCAGCCAGTTTTTTACCGCCGGCGGGATTATATGGGCGGGTGTTTTCATAAGTAATCAGGGTTATCTTAAGACCGTCCGCATATCCAGAGCGCTTTAAAAGTTCTTTCGCCCCCTGCGGGTCGTAAGGCGCCGGGCGAATTTCTTCATCATGCCCCAAAACCCCGGGAGGCAGGGGACCTTTTGCGGCGAAGGCATTCCCCCCGAAAAGCGTGTTTACGATATTCTCTGTGTCAATGGCCATGCTCACCGCTTTCCTGACGGGCTGCCGGTTAAATGGTTCCTTGTCGGTGTAAAAGCCCAGGAAATTGATGTCTGCTCCGGGGTGGCGCAGGACACTGAGGCCCTTTTGCTCCAGGTACTTGGCATCGGAAGGCTCGATTCCCTCAATCACATCGACCAGACCCAACTTCAGCGCCAGGGCCCGGAGACGGCTTTGCTTGATCACTTTGAAAACCAGGCGGTCCGGTTGCGGGCTTCCCCCCCAGTATGATTCATTGGCCTTGAGAACGATTTTCCCGCCTTTTCCCCAATTTTCAAAAACGAAAGGCCCGGTGCCGACCGGCTTTTTAAAAAAGTCCGGCCCGGCGGCCTGTACGGCCGCCGGGCTCACAATGGGCGCGGCGGCGGGCATGGCCAGGTTATGCAGGAAAGGAGCGTAAGGGTATTTTAAAATAAATTTGACGGTATAGGGGTCCGACGTCACGATCCGGTCAACGGGAGCAAAAGTAAAGGTGGCATAAGCCATATCCGGCGTACCCCGTGGCGGCATTTGCCGTTCCACACTGAAGCGCACCGCCTCGGCGTTAAAGGGCGTGCCGTCGTGAAACCGGACTTTTTTCCTGAGGTAAAAAGTCCACTCCCTGCCGTCCGGCGATACCCGCCAGTTTTCCGCAAGGCAGGGCGAAACATCCGTTGTTCCCGGGTTGAATTGAACCAGCCCTTCAAAAATATTTACAGAAACCCGGGCGGAGTTTTCGTCCTGCAGGAAGGCCGGATCAAGGGTAACTGCATCCCCGGCCCTGGCGTAAACCAGTGTCCGGTCTCCGGACCCGGGCAGCAGGGCGGCGGCGGGGATGGAACCCTGGCGCCCAACAGTGAAGTAGAGCGCAAAAATAGCGGTAATGATAACAAAAATAAATTTAAGTTTATTCACCTCGTATCACCCAGTATTTAAATTCTGTAAGATTTGGTAAATTCCTTCAATTTAATTTTGTTTGTAAAAATATGTATTCAAAAAAGGAAGGCCCGGTTGAGGCCTTCCTTTTTTCTCAGGCTGTTTTAATGGGTTTCGACGTCCCGGGCGCCGTTCTGCCGCAGAATCTGGGCGGCTTCCAGCGCCTTTTTCTCGTCAGCGCGGACCGAAGCCAGGATGCTCCCCTCTTTTACCTTGCCTTCATAGAATTTGCCGCGGTCGGCCGGGATACCCCAGTCGATCAGTCCTCCGGCGACGCCGCCGGTGGCTGCGCCAGAGAGTAAAGCGGCAATGGGGCCGGCGGCAATGATCGGCCCGATGCCGGGAATGGCCAGGGCGCCCGCCCCCATGGCCAGTCCGGCCAGACCCCCCAGCGCCCCGCCGGTGATCACCCCGGAGGAAAGGCCTCCCCCGCCGGCAGCCGGGCGACCGGGTTGGTTGTATCGTTCGGCGTCGTCGCCAGCTTTACTCTTGTCGGCGGCCAGAATGGATATTTCCTGGTGGAAACCCCGGCCGCGCAACTCTGATACGGCTTTCTCAGCCTGGTCCCTGGAGTTGAACAGTCCAATTACAGTTTTGAGCAAAACAAATTCCTCCTTTTATACGTGAACTTACCTTATCTTGCCCGCCCGCTCATTTTATATTCTTTCCCCGCCGGGGAGGAGAGTAAAATTTCCTGCTGAAAAAGATATCTTACGGTTTATTTTTTTTCAACTTCTGATATAATGTTATATGTTTGCAATTAACTAGTATTATGAGGAGGAATTAACGTGCTGCCAACCCCAAAAAAGTTTTTTGTTACAGCAGCCAGTTCTGAAGGGCGAAATAAGCTGACGGCTTTTGACAATGCCCTTTTAAAAGCAAGAATCGGCAATATAAATCTGATGCGGGTATCCAGCATTTTGCCGCCGGGCACCCAGTTCTGCCCGGAGTTGGAGATTCCGCCCGGGTCGCTCGTACCCACTGCCTACGGCTACATTATCAGCGACGTTTCCGGCGAACTGATTTCCGCCGCCGTCGGCGTCGGCTTTTCCAAGGACACCTTTGGCGTGATCATGGAGTTTTCGGGTATTTGCGGCAAAGAGGAAGCGGAGAATAAGATTGAAAGCATGTTGATAGAAGCTTTCGAAACAAGGGGAATGGAACTGGCCGGCATGAGAATTGCTTCAACCGAACATCGTGTTGAAAAGATCGCCTGTGCTCTGGCCGCCGTACCTCTTTGGTACTAAGTCGGGAGGTATTGCACTTGGAATTCTGGTTCACTGAAAAACAGACGGAAGATATGAATCTTTCATGCCGGATAATCCGGACTCTGCACAGCGAGGTAACTCCTTTTCAGAAACTGGCCGTGGTGGAGACGAAACAATTCGGGCGTATGCTGATCCTGGACAACGTAATCCAAACCACGATCGCTGACGAATTTGTTTACCACGAGATGATCAGTCATGTGGCTCTCAATACCCATCAGCGTCCCCGCTCGGTTCTCGTCGTCGGCGGCGGTGACGGCGGTGTGGTAAGGGAGATCGTCAAGCACGGTTCCGTTGAGAAGGTTGTCCACTGCGAAATAGACGGCGCCGTCATTGAGGCTTCCAGGAAATATCTGCCGGAGATCAGCTGCGCCCTTGACAATCCAAGGGTGAAAATCATCGTGGATGACGGGATCAAGCACGTTCGGGAGCATAAAAATGCCTACGATGTGATTATGGTTGATTCCACGGACCCCACCGGCCCGGCCGAGGGGCTTTTCAGCGCTGATTTTTACAAGGATATTTACGAATCATTGACTGAAGACGGTATATTCGTGGCGCAAACCGAATCCCCTTTTTTCAACCGCACACTAATCTCGCGGCTGTACCGGGACATCTCCTCATCTTTCCCGGTGACCCGCCTGTTCCTGGCCAACATTCCCACTTATCCGGGCGGGTTATGGAGTTTCACGATGGGTTCGAAAAAGTATGATCCACTGGAAGCAACCGGCGACAACGCTCCAAAGCTGGACACAAGGTACTACAGCCCGGAGATACACCGGGCCTGTTTCATGTTGCCGCCTTTCGTAAAAGAACTGATCGAGCAGCGGGGGAAGTAAATTGTTCGACCTGATGGAGAACTATACGGGTTACATGGGCTGCACAGACGACTATGAAAGAGCCCGGGTGGTCATTTTGGGCGCGCCCATGGACGCGACGGTGAGTTTCCGCCCGGGCGCGCGGCAGGGGCCTCAGCAGGTGCGCCAGGTGTCAAGCGGTTTGGAAGAATACAGCTTGGACCTGAACCGCGACCTCGCCGATTACGCTTATTACGACGCCGGTGACATCGCCCTGCCTTTTGGCGCGATTCCGGAAAGCCTGCGCCGGATCGGCCAGGTGACGGGCGAAGTTTTGGCCGGCGGCAAGTTTCCCCTGGTCCTGGGCGGCGAGCACCTGATTACCCTGGCGGTTGTGCAGGAGGCGGCCAAACACCACCCGGACCTGGCGGTGCTTCACTTCGACGCCCACGCCGACCTGAGAGACGAATACATCGGTGAAAAATATTCCCACGCCACAGTCATGCGGCGGGTAAGCGAACTGATTGGCGGACGCAATATCTACCAGTTCGGCATCCGCTCCGGAACGAAAGACGAATTTGCTTTCGCCCGGCGGCACACCAATCTTTTTATACACGAAATCACAGCCCCGTTAAAGGACACGATCCCCGGGCTTAAGGGCCGGCCGGTCTACATCTCCCTGGACATCGACGTGGTCGACCCGGCCTTCGCGCCGGGAACCGGCACAGCAGAACCGGGGGGGTGCGATGTGCGCGAAATTATTAAGGCCGTGCACCTGCTCGGAGATCTGAATGTGGTCGGATTTGACCTGGTTGAAGTCAGTCCAGTCTATGACCAGTCAGGGCGCACCGCCCTTTTAGCGGCAAAGCTGGTGCGGGAAGCCATCCTGTCATTCAGCGAGCCCGGACCGGTATAACGACCTTTTCGCAGGATAAAAAAGTTGGGCTGTACGCAAAAATACCATTTGACTTCAAGAATAACATTCGGTATACTTATTGTTGTCAGTTAAAGAGGCGCCAGCAGGCGGTCATACAACAAAAATACGGAGCTGTGGTGTAGTGGCCTAACATGCCTGCCTGTCACGCAGGAGATCGCGGGTTCGACTCCCGTCAGCTCCGCCATTTGCCACGGTAGCTCAGTTGGTAGAGCAGCGGACTGAAAATCCGCGTGTCGCTGGTTCGATTCCGGCCCGTGGCACCAGCAAAAGGCAAGCCCCGCAAGCGATTGCGGGGCTTGCCTTTTGTTTGTTGCGCATTTAGTTTATTAACCATAAGTTTTTTTGTTCTTTTAGCAAATATAGCATGGATTAGTTGCTTGACAAGGGATGCTGGAATGTGCTAAACTTGACTTCGCAAGGGGACAGGAAACAGCGTTACGCTCTTGACAACTGTGAAAAATGTGTTAAAATTTTTTTATGCGGAAGTAGCTCAGTGGTAGAGCATCGCCTTGCCAAGGCGAGGGTCGCGAGTTCGAATCTCGTCTTCCGCTCCAATATCCGGCGACATAGCCAAGTGGTAAGGCAGAGGACTGCAAATCCTCCATTCCCCCGGTTCAAATCCGGGTGTCGCCTCCAAAAAAGTGAGTAAAGGCAAGGCTTTCAGAGATGGGAGACCTTGCCTTTTTCGTTTTATACAAAGTTTTAGTCACAAAACAGTCACGGGATGTTTATAGGGTGTGCATAGCGGGCTACCCCCTACCGTGATAAAGTTCACCATCCACAGAAACCTTTTAAAATAAGGGTTTTTCTTTTTGCCCTGGACGTGGTGGACGTAAAAAAATAGGGTAACAGGCGGCGGACGGCGCCAAATTGGCGCCAATTATATACCCTGGAAGGCAGGAGGGGCAAGGGGCGGCGGGGTTTTAGAATATACAATATTAGAACTCAACTTTCGGAGTTGACAAAATGTCGATTTTATGAAACGTCTAGCCGAAGCCGATGCATAATATATCCAGGGAGTTTTTTCATTAAATCGGTGATAATTTGATCCAATAATTCCTTTGTGAGGAA
>Ga0209347_1000988_pt1 | contig 54958 bp, 51 predicted proteins | sample AutmiccommuBRH23_FD_187382 | JGI IMG/M metagenome (GOLD analysis project Ga0209347, IMG submission 187382) | Deep subsurface microbial communities from Mt. Terri, Switzerland - Autotrophic microbial communities BRH/23 (SPAdes) (version 2) | ecosystem: Environmental > Aquatic > Deep subsurface >... | reverse complement strand
CGACCGGCAAGATTGCTTCTTGCCCGGCCAGCGGTTCACGGATGATCCCGCTGGCAAAGCTGCTGGCGGCCTTGTTCGGTGCGCCGGGGCGCACGGAAATGGTCGGAAAGCGCAGGCTGCGGCCAAGGATGAAACCCTTGCGCGTGGCATCGCGTACCAGCAATTCGCCCATCAGTTTCTGCGTGCCATAGGACGAGCGCGGCGCAGGCAGCGTATCCTCGGAAATCGTGTCATTCGCCGCGCAGGAAAATACCGCGACCGATGACGAGAACAGAAACACAGGCGGTTTCGGCATCCTTCGGCAGGCATTGATCAGATCAATCGTCGACTGCAGGTTGACCGCCATCCCAAGATCGTAGTCCGCTTCTGCCTGACCTGACACGACGGCTGCCAGATGGATCACCAGATCGGGCGCGTCTTCCGAGATACGCTCCAGAATCTGGGGCGTCGACAGCATGCCAGGTAGGGCATGAACCCGATGATGCCGCGCTGCCAACTGCGCCAGCGGAGCTTCAGCGATATCGGTAGCGAGGATGGCCGAAATGCGCCGTTCGCTGCCGTTCAGCAACAGGCTATCCCGCGCGGCCAGCGCGTTCACCACCATCTGGCCGATGAAACCGGCCGCTCCTGTCACTAGAATACGCAAGGTCAGATCTCCTCCGGTGGCAAGGCTGTCATTGAATGACAGCGCTGTCAATCGGTGGCATCATCGGAATCGAATCGCCGTTTCCCATCGTTTTCATCTCTCTGATCCAAGGTCTGGTCATCTCTGTGCAGACACCGAAACACTCAAGAAAACCAACATTATCCGAGGTGGCAGCCCTGGCTGGGGTGAGCGAAATCACGGCATCGCGCGCTTTGAGGGGAAGTGCCGCGGTCACGCCCGACACGATCCAGAAAGTGCAGGCCGCCGCGGATTCGCTGGGATATCTGAGGAACCGTCTGGCAGGTGCGCTTGCCGGAGGGCCATCGAATCAGGTCGGGGTGATCTTGCCCTCGCTGTCCAACATCGTGTTCCCTGACGTGCTCAAGGGTCTGGAGGACAGGCTGGAGCATGCCGGTTTTCACCCTGTTCTGGGCATATCGAACTATGACCCTCTCAAGGAAGAGCACCTGATCCGCAATCTACTGTCGTGGCGCCCCGCCGGGCTGGTGATCGCGCCAAGCGGGATGACCGAGACAAGCCGGAACCTGCTGGCCTCTGCAGGGCTGCCCGTGGTCGAGATCATGGATATCGACACCGATCCGGTCGACATGGCTGTGGGCATGTCACATCGCGGCGCTGGTCTTGCGATGGCACGTCATCTGATAGAACGCGGCTATCGCCGTCTTGCCTATGTCGGACATGACATAGGCAGCGACAGGCGCGCTGCTGCCCGACTTGATGGCTTCAAGACCGGCCTGCGTGCCGCCGGTCTTGAATTGATGGGATGTGTGACCCTGCCGGAACCTTCATCGGTTGCCTTGGGGCGGCGCGGCTTGGCTAAACTTCTGGAGAGCGGGCCTTCAAGACCGGATCTTGTCTATTTTTCGAACGATGACATGGCTGTCGGAGGCGTTTTCCATTGCATGGCCGAGGGCATCGCTGTGCCGAGCGAACTGGCGATTGCCGGGTTCAACGGTCTCGATCTGGGCCAAAGTCTCCCTGTCCGGTTGACGACGACGGCCTCTCACCGTGCCCGCATCGGCGAGACAGCGGCGAACGCCATCCTGCAGCGATTGAACGGGCAAGAGAGTGCCCGGTTGACGGATGTCGGCTTCACCTTGATCGCCGGCGGAACGGCCTGACTTTGTCTTGTTCTTGGAAAACCTTTGCAGGTGTGAAGGTGCAGCCGCGTCTCTCTAGGGCCAATCGGCATAGGATTGCGCCGCACCCACGTCATTGCGTTTGTCGATGCTGCGGATCGAGCGTCGCCAGGCGCCCGGTCTGACACCGTGTAGCGTCTTGAAAAAATTGCTGAACTGCGCGGCCGAGCGGAAACCGAGAAACTCTGCGATCTGGTCCAGCGTCATGGAGGATCGCTCCAATAGGACCTGAGCCTCATAGCCGAGCCTTTCATGGATCAGGCGCGAAGGTGGCTTTCCAAGATTCCGCTGGCAGATGTCGTGCAGCCGATCCGTGGACATGTGCAAGGCGTCGGCATAGCGCGCCACTGTCCAGCGGTCGCGGAAATGCGTCTCGAGCGCCTGCCGAAACTGCTGCAGGATCAGGGATGTGTTCGCTCCTGTGTGACGCAGATCATCGGGCCGTGCGGTGTGCCGCCAAAGCATCACAAGGATCACGCGCACCTGCGCCTCGATCACGGTGGCCGAGCCGGGTGCCTGACCGGCAGATTCCCGCAGGATCAGATCGAAGCAGCGGGCGATGTCGCGATGCAGCGATTCACGGCCTTCCAATGGCAGATGGACAGCGCGTTCCGACAGCACCCGCAGATCAGCCGCTTCGGGTTTGACGCCAATTGCGTTGGCGAGCGAGGTCTCTCCCATGACCAGATGACCGCCGACCGTCCCTGCCTTGGCGCGCATCCTTTGTCTGCGATCCCATGGCAGCCAGAGCAGCGCCGGACCCGTGACCGATGTTGCTCCACCGTCGCGGTCTGTGGTCAGTTGTCCGCTTTCCAGCAGAATGACCCACCAACTGCGCGCATGCAGGTCGACCAGTCCGCCAAGAACCTTCTCCTGCAGCCCGGACTGGATGAGTTCGGCATGAAACGGCACCGGTGGCGGGACCTTTGCAGATCCGACGACGGGCGGTTTCGAGAGAATTCTGGAAGTTTTCTGCAACGTTACCCCGGAAATTATAAACTATATCCCATAATTTCACATTTTCCTTGGCGTCACTACGGATAGTTTGACGTGCAATGAAGAAAGGCACAGCCGCACCACGCGACCGGGGAGGGTTGCGAGCGGATCATGCCTTGGGGGAGGAATTCGGTTTGGACGCTGAACGGGTCTTTCAAAGCCCGTCCGTGACATCGCCTTTCAGGGTGGTGGACTCGGGCCAGAACGCGGCGGATGCGGCGGCCAATGCTGCTGCGGCAGCTTTCTGGGATTGGTCGCAGCGTTCTGCCGAAGACCGGGCGGCCCATTTGCACCGGATGGCCGACGCGCTTGATGGCAGTCGCGCCCAACTGGTCAACCTTGCCGCGAAAGAAGTGGGTGCGGCCTCGGGCTGGACGCAGTTCAACATTGATCTGGCGCTTCGCATCCTGCGCCAGGCAGCCGGATTGCCCGCGCTTCTGGCTGATCGCGAAATGCCGCCAGCGGAAGATGGAAGCCTGTCTATCCTGCGGCGGCAAGCGGTGGGTGTCGTGCTGGGAATCGCACCATGGAACGCGCCGATCACGCTGGCGGTCCGGGCAATCGCCACACCTCTGGCCTGTGGCAACACGGTCGTGCTGAAAGGTTCGGAGCATTGCCCGCAGACCCATCGTGCCGTGGTAGAGATCCTTAACGGGTCAGGATTGCCCGCAGGTGTGGCGAATGTCGTGACCGCCCTGCCCGATCAGTCAGAAGCTGTGGTCAATCATCTGATCGCCCATCCGGCAGTGCGGCGTGTCAACTTTACCGGATCGACGCGGGTTGGTCGCCAGGTGGCGGTCACCGCGGCGCATCATCTCAAGCGTTGCGTGCTGGAACTCAGCGGCAAGGCGGCGTTGATCGTTCTGGAGGATGCCGATCTTGACGCTGCGGTCGAGGCGGCAGCGCATGGCGCTTTTTTCAATCAGGGACAGATCTGCATGTCGACCGAGCGGATCATTCTGCTGGATGACATCGCGGATCGCTTTGTCGCCAAGCTGGTTGCCAGGACGCAAACCCTGCGGGCCGCTGATCCGCAGCGCGAGGCAGCCTCTCTTGGCACGCTGATCCATGCAGCGGCAGCCGAAAGGGTGGCGGCGCTTCTCCGGGATGCGCAGGACAAGGGAGCAGAGCTTCTGATCGGGGGGCGGGTCGAGGGCGCGGTGATGCAGCCTGCCGTGATCGACCATGTCGCCTCGAATATGGCGATCTATCACGAGGAAAGTTTCGGCCCGGTCGCCTCGATCCTGCGAGTGAGGGACGAGGAAGAGGCGCTGTCGATTGCAAATGACACCGAATATGGGTTGGCCTCCGCCATTTTCAGCCGCGATAGGGATCGCGCCCTCGCGCTGGCGGCGCGGCTTGAAACGGGCATCTGCCACATCAACGGATCGACCGTCTATGACGATGCGGCCATGCCCTTCGGTGGCATGAAGGCCAGCGGGTATGGCCGTTTCGGCGGGGAAACCGCGCTGGATGAATTCACCGAGTTGCGCTGGATCGCACTGCATCCTGATGGTGCGCGCCACAGTTTGTGAACAGGTGCCGCCAAGAGCACCGACAAGACGACAACCAACGACTGACCCTGGAGGAGGATCAACATGAAACGCAGAACAGCCCTGAAATTCGTGGCGGCACTGGCGCTGAGCACCAGTCTGGCCACCGGCGCCGTCAGCGCCGAGACGATCAAGATCGGGGCAGCCGCCCCCAAGACCGGCCCGCTCGCGGGCGGTGCCGCCGTCAGCCAGTGGCCCAATGTGCAGCTTTGGGCGGCGCAGGTGAACGAGCGTGGCGGGATCAATGTCGGCGGCACGATGATGCCTGTCGAGATTATCGAATATGACGACCAGACCAACCCCGGTGAGACGATCAAGGCCATTCAACGCCTTGCCACGCAGGATGAGGTGCATTTCATCGTCTCTCCCTACGGCACCGGTCTGGTTGTGGCCGCTGCTCCGATCTTTGCGCGCTACGGCTATCCGCTGATCGCAGTGTCGGCCATTACCGACCAGCAGCCCGCGCTGTCCAAGCAATTCCCCGACATGTTCTTCACGCTGGGCACCACATCCGCGCTGGCCGAGGATACGGTGAAAATCCTGACTGACATGCGCGATGCGGGTCAGCTGGGCAACAAGATCGCCATGGTCAATGTGGCCGATGCCTTCGGGATCGAACTGGCCGATGTGGCGCGCGACAAATTCTCTGAGGCCGGGTTCGAGATCGTCTATGACACCTCGTATCCGCTGGGCACGCAGGATCTGTCGCCGGTGATGAAGGGCGCGAAAGCCGCGGCCCCTGATGCGTTCGTGGCATGGTCCTATCCGCCCGATACCTTTGCGCTGACCGAACAGGCGATCATCGAAGATCTGCAGGTGCAGGCCTTCTACACTGCGGTCGCTACCCCCTTCCCCGCCTTTGGTGCGCGCTTCGGTGCGGCGGCCAATGGGGTGATGGGCCCGGGTGGCGTCAATGTGGATGACCCGAAGTTTCAGGAATATGCGGCCGCGCATGAGGCCGTGACCGGGGCCAAGCCGGACTTCTGGGCCTCGGCGACCACCTACGCCTCGCTTGAAATTCTGGAGCAGTCGATCGAAGCCGTCGGTCTGGACCGCAAGGCCGTGGCCGATCACCTGCGCACGGGCACATTCGACACCGTGCTGGGCCCCATCAGCTTTGACGAGAACAACAACAACCAGGCTTTCTGGACTGTCGGCCAGTGGCAGGATGGCGTGTTCAAGGGCGTCGCCTCGCGCAACCGCGACGGGGCAGTGCCTGTGATCCTGAAGGATGGCTGGAAGTAATTTCAAGGCTTTGGGTGTCCCGGTCAACGCCGGGGCACCCATACCGGCTGGCGGCAAGGCAGGAACGGGACGCGAATGGACATTCTGATCACAGGGCTTTTGCTGGGCGGCACCTATGCGCTGATCGCCATGGGGCTGAACCTGCAATATGGCGTGGCCCGCATCATGAACCTTGCGAATGGCGAGATGCTCGTGGCGGGCGGTTTTGCCGCTTTCTGGATGTACACAGGCGGTCAGATCAGCCCGTTCCTGACGATCTTTCTTCTGGCGCCGCTGACATTTGTGCTGAACTGGCTGATCTACAAGATCATGCTGCAACCCTTGGTCAAGCGCGCCAAGACGCGCGGTCAGCTTGAGACGGACAGCATTCTGGCCACCTTTGGTTTGTCCTTCGTGATGGTCGGGCTGATGCTGATGGTCTTTGGCGGGGATTATTTCAACTATTCCTATCTGGCACGGCCCATCGTGATCGCGGGCGATACCTTCGCGCTTAACCGTGTGGCGGCCTTCCTTGCAGCTGTGGTGATCTGCGGCGCGCTTTATCTGTGGTTGAACCGCAGCCGTCCGGGCCTGTCGATCCGTGCCATCGCCGTCGCACCGGACAGTGCGCGACTGGTGGGGATCAACGTCAATCATCTGGCCGCACTGGCCTTTGGCCTCGGAGGAGCGGTGACCGCTGTCGGTGGCGCCTTGCTGTCGACTTATCTGACACTGGATGCCTCGACCGGTGTGATCTTCACGCTCAAGGCATTGATCATCGTGATCATGGGCGGCGTCGGCGATGTGCGTGGCACCATCGTCGCCGCGCTCTTGCTGGGGATCGTCGAGACGATGGTGGCTACGCTGCTGGACCCCGGTCTGACGCTGGCCGCCGCCTATACGCTGTTCATCCTGATCTTGCTGTTCCGCCCGCAGGGCCTGTTCGGAAAGAAGCCTACATGACCGGCACCGATATCCGCAACCTTGTTCTTGCCACAGCAGCCTTCGGTATCTGCGCGCTGCTGCCGCTGTCCGGCTCGGGGTACTGGCTGTCAATCGGCGTGACCATCGCCATGTTCACGGTGCTGGCCACAAGCTGGGCGCTCTTTTCGGGGCCCACACATTACATCTCCTTGGCGACAGCGGCGTTTTTCGGTGTGGGCACCTATGTCACCGGTCTGGGGTTCGAGACTCTCCCCTTCTGGTCACTGATCGGGATTGCGGGAGTGATCGGCGCCGTGCTGGCCGCGCTGGTGGGTCTGGCGACGCTGCGCCTGTCGGGGGTCTATTTCGTGATCTTCACCCTTGGTCTGGCAGAATTGGTGCGACAGGTCATTACTTGGGTGCAGAACCGCTCGGGTCAGAAGGGGCTTTATGTCCTGACCGACATCACCGAGGCGGGGATTTACTGGATGCTGCTGTCGCTGGCCGCAGCGGTGTTTTTGACTGGCTGGCTGATCGGGCGGTCGCGGCTGGGCTTTGCGCTGCGCATCATCGGCGATGATGAAACGGTCGCCGTTCATTCCGGCATCAACACCGCCCTGTCGAAAGTGCTTTTGTTCATGGTGCCGGGGTCGGTCGCGGCGATGACGGGGGCAATCCTTGCCCCGCGTTACGTCTATATCGAACCCAGTCTGGCCTTTGCACCGATGCTGTCCTTTCAGGTGGTGATCATGGCGCTTCTGGGTGGGGCCGGGCGTCTGTGGGGGCCACTCGTGGGCGTCATCCCATTCACCCTGCTGTGGGAGTCGATCTCCTCCAGCTTTCCGCAACAGACGACCTTGCTGCTGGGTGTGGCCTTTCTGGTCATTGTCTACCTGCTACCGCGCGGTTTCGTAGGCTTGCTGGAACAGATCCGGCATCGCACGCGCGGCGCGGATGCGGAGGGTCTGGCATGAGCGCCCCGGTCCTGTCTTTGCGCAATGTCACGAAACGCTTCGGCGGTCTTGTCGCGGTCAATGCGATGACCTTCGACGTCGCCGAACATCAGGTCATGGGGCTGATCGGCCCCAATGGCTCGGGCAAGTCCACGACCATGAACCTGATATCCGGCGCGCTCAAAGTCTCGGGCGGTGAGGTGCTGCTGCGCGGCACCCCGATCACCGCCCTGCCCGCCGAGCAGATCAACCGGCGCGGCATCGCCCGCACCTTCCAGTTGGTCCGGCTGTTGCCGTCGATGACTGTTCTCGAGAACGTTGTGGCCGGTGCCGTTTTTGGCCATCGCCGCCGCTGGGGGCATGAGGCCCGCGCGCATGCCGAAACCCTGCTGGCCCGCGTGGGCTTGGAGGGCAAGGGCCACCTGCGCGTCGGACAGTTGACCTATATCGACACCAAGCGCGTCGAACTGGCCCGCGTGCTGGCCAGCGATCCGAAACTTCTGTTGCTGGATGAATGGCTGGCGGGCCTGAACCCGACCGAATTGCAGATCGGGATCAGCCTGATCAAATCGCTGCGCGACGATGGCCGCACCATCATTCTGGTGGAACATGTTATGGATGCGATCCGGTCGCTTTGCGATACCTGCGTGGTCATGGCTTCGGGCACCAAGATCGCCGAGGGCACACCACAGCAGGTCCTGTCCGACCCGGACGTGATCCGCGCCTATCTGGGGGATGACGATGTCTAGATCCGCAGGTCTTGAAGTCCGCAACCTGACCGTCAGCTATGGCAAGCACCGCGCGCTTGAAGATGCGTCGATCACCGTCCGCCCCGGCGAGATCGTGGTGATCCTTGGCGCGAACGGTGCAGGCAAATCGACCCTACTCAAGGCGATCAGCGGCATTTGCGAAGGACAGGTCAGCGGGCAGATCACGCTGTACGGCGAGGATCTGACGACTTTGCCAGCCAACCGCATTCTGGATCAGGGTGTAGCGCTGGTGCCGGAAGGGCGTGGCGTCTTTGGTGATTTGACCGTGCGCGAGAACCTGATCCTCGGGGCCTATTCGGCCCGCGCGCGTGAGGATCAGGCCTCCAATCTGGACCGTGTTCACGAGCTGTTTCCCAAATTGATCGAACGCAGCGGACAGGTCGTGCGCACCATGTCGGGCGGCGAGCAGCAGATGGTGGCCATCGGGCGGGCCATGATGTCGAACCCCAACATTCTGACGCTGGACGAGCCGTCTTTGGGTCTGTCGCCACTGCTGTGCAAGGAGTTGTTCCAGAACCTGAAAAAGGTGCGCGATCTGGGTATCGGTATTCTGCTGGTGGAACAGAACGCCAAGCAAAGCCTTGCCATCGCGGATCGCGGTTATCTGCTGGAGAACGCTCATATCGTGCATGAGGACAGTGCCGCGGCCCTGCGCAACGACCCTGCTGTGCAGTCCGCCTATCTGGGGGCTGGCGGGGCGGCCGCACCGCATACCCACGATGCGGCGCAGGGCCCATCCGGCAGGGATGCCGTGCCGTCTGAGGCCGCGCCGCAGACCTTTGCCGTGTCGCCACGACCCAGCCAGACAGTCTCTGCCGATATGATCCTTGGCCGTTCGGTTGCTGATCTGGTGGCACAGGCCAGCCAGCGCCAGCAATCCGCCGTGACCGACAGACGCCAGACTGCGCCTGCGCAGGCCGCACAGCAGAATGACCGCATTGCCGCGACACTGGCCGAGATCGAGCGCGCCGCACAGGCCGCGCGCCGCCCCCGCGTCGTCGAACGCTCGCGTCCGCAGGATCGAGCGCGCGATTCGGCGCCACAGACATCACAACGACAGGACAGCCACCCGGCTTCCCCGCCCGTTACCATCGAGGTCTACCGCGCCCCCCGCGTTGAAGTCTGGCGCCGCAGACCGGGTGGCAACGATTTCGACCGTTCATAGGAGAGATGCAGATGCTGGATTCCCCCCATACGAAAACCGTCAAGGGCATGTATATCGGCGGCAACTGGGTTGCTGGCCAAGGCAGCTTTGACGACATCAATCCTTCGGATGGATCGCTTTATGCGCGGATCCCTGATGGTGGTCGCGCCGAAACACGCATGGCGATTGCGGCAGCACAAGCCGCCTTCCCGGCATGGTCAAGCCTGATGTTTCAGGAACGCGCGCATTACATGCTCAAGATCGCCGATGTCTGGGAAAAGCGGGCCGCCGATTTTGTCGCCGCCGCACAGGCCGAGGGCGGCGGCTGGTTCGGCAAGGGCATGTTCGAGACCGGCTATGTCCCCGAGGTGTTCCGCGCAGCGGCGGGCGTACTGTACGGGTCGATCGGCGAGGTGCTTCCGTCCGAACACGGCAAGTTCTCAACCGCCGTGCGCTATCCCATGGGCGTGATCAGCGTGATCAGCCCGTGGAACATGCCTGGCATCCTCACCGCGCGCGGCTTTGCCTTTCCGATGGCCGCAGGCAACACCATCGTGCTCAAACCCTCCGAGGACACACCCTATGCGGGCGGTTTGTTCTTTGCCGAAGTGCTGGAGGAAGCAGGCATCCCCAAGGGCGTGTTCAACGTCATCACCTGTAGCCGCGACCGCGTGCAGGAGATGGGCGACGAGATGATCGAGAACCCGCTGGTCAAGGGCATATCCTTCACCGGCTCCACCCCTGTGGGCCGCCAGATCGCCGCAAAGGCCGGGGCCCATCTCAAGAAATGCTGCGTCGAACTGGGCGGCAAGGACAGCCTGATCGTGCTGGAAGACGCCGATATGGACCGCGCCACAAGTGCGGCCAGCTTCGGCAGCTTCATGCATCAGGGCCAGATCTGCATGAGCGTGGAAAAGGTGCTGGTGCAAGACAGCATCTATGCTGATTTCCTGCGCCAGTTCGTGGCTCGCGCGTCCAAGCTCAAGACAGGGGACACCCGTGACAAGGCCAATGTCATAGGCCCGCTGATCAACGAGCGGCAGGTCGTCCGCGTCAAACACCAGATCGAGGATGCGCTGGCCAAAGGCGCCAAGGCCGTGCTGGGCGGTCGTGTCTGGGATCGCTATGTCGAACCGACGATCCTGACCAATGTCACCCCCGACATGGCCGTCTGGCGGGACGAGACCTTCGGCCCGGTCGCCGTGGTCGTGCCCTTCAAAACGGATGCCGAGGCGATTGCCCTGAACAATGACACCGAATACGGGCTATCGGCCGGGATCATCACCCGCAACGAGGAACGCGCCCTGCGCATGGCCCGCCAGCTTGAAACGGGCATGTGCCACGTCAACTGCTCCTCGATCAATGACGAGCCGCATGTGCCCTTCGGCGGCTCCAAGGCCTCGGGCCTTGGGCGGCATGGCGGCAAGTGGTCGCTTGAGACCTTTACCGAAACGCGCTGGATCACGCTGGATCGTGGCCACCGCCCATATCCGCCGGTGTTCTGATGGCAGCTTGGGAGAGAAGCGCCCTTCTCAAGGGCAAGGTGATCGTCGTGACAGGTTCCGCCAGCGGCATCGGGTTTGAAACCGCGCGGCTCTGCACCGCGATGGGGGCGACCGTCCTGGGCGTGGACGTGACCAAGCGGTTCGACCATGTCGAGGAATTCTACCGCGCCGATCTGTCGGATGCCCGCACCATCGATGCGTTGGTCGATGTGCTGCCCTCAGGCATTGACGGGATCGCCAATATCGCGGGCCTGCCGCCCACGGCCCCGGCGGAAAAGGTGCTCAAGGTCAATCTCTTCGGCCTCAAACGCCTGACGTTGGGCCTGCTGCCCAAGCTGAATGACGGCGCGTCGATCGTGAACCTTGCCTCCTTGGCGGGTTTTGGTTGGCCGCATGCGGTCGAAGCGATCCGCGCCGGTGAAAGTGCCGATATGGATGATCTGGCTGGTTTCATGCAGCGACACGACATCACCAACGCAGGCGGGCGGAGTTATTTCTTCTCCAAAGAAGCGCTGATCGCCTGGACACAGCAGAACCGCTGGACCTGGCGCGACCGGGGCATCCGCATGAACAGCGTCAGCCCCGGCCCGGTCGATACACCAATCCTTGGCGATTTCATCGAAACGCTGGGCGCACGGGCCGAAGAGGATATGCGCGTCATGGATCGCCCCGGACGGGCCGATGACATCGCCCCGGTCGTGGCCTTCCTGCTGTCGGACATGACCACGTGGATTCGTGGCACCAATATCCCTGTCGACGGGGGCATGTCGTCGAACATCCTGTGCGAAATGCACGGGCTTACTTGAAGGGGAGGCTGTTATGTCTGCTTTGGGCTGGATCATTGTCCTGATCGTCATTGCCGCCGCGCTGATCGCACTGGCTGCATGGTTCTATGAGCGCGCCACGAACGAGGTGGCTTTGGTGAAAACGGGGATCGGCGGGCGGCGCGTCATCATCGACGGGGGCACGCTCGCCCTTCCCTATTTCCACGAGATCACACGCGTGAACATGCAGACAATCCGCATGACTGTATCGCGCACCGGCGAGGCGGCCTTGATCACCAAGGACCGCCTGCGGGTGGATGTGGGCGCGGATTTTTATGTTTCTGTCACACCGCAGGCGGAAACGATCACCCGCGCCGCCCAGACCCTTGGCAAGCGCCTGTTCCAGCCGGATCAACTGCGCGGGTTGATCGACGGGATGATGATCGACGCTCTACGCTCGGTCGCGGCCCGCATGACGATGGACGAATTGCACGAAAACCGCGCGCAATTCGTGCGCGAGGTGCGCGAAGGGCTGGCCGAGGCGATGGCAAACTATGGGTTGCAACTGGATTCGGTCTCTTTGACCGGGCTGGACCAGACACCTTTTTCCGCGCTGGACGAAAACAACGCCTTCAACGCGGTGGGTATGCGCAAACTGGCCGAGGTGATCGCCAAGTCCAAGAAGGAGCGTGCCGAGATCGAAAGCGAAAGTGATGTCTCGGTCCGTCGCGCCGCGATGGAGGCGGCCAAGCGCAAGTTGGAGATTGATCTGGAACAGCGCCGCGCCGAAATCGCCCAAGGTCAGGAGATCGAGACGCTGATGGCCGCGCAACTGGCGGAAGTGGCACAACGCAAGGCAGACAGCGAACGCACCGCGGCACAGGCCCGCATCCGCATGGAGCAGGACATTCAGGCCGCCGACATTGCCCGCGAGCAAGCGATCCGCGAGGCCGAGATTGCCCAGAGCCGCGCGCTGGAGGATGCCGAAAGCGACCGGCAGATCCAGTTGTCCGCGAAAAGTCAGGAGGAAAGCCGCGCCAAGGCGCAAGCTGATGCCGCCCGCGCCGAAGCCGTGACCGCAGCCGAGGCCGTGCAGACCGCCCGCGCCATGGCCGAGGCCGAGCGCCGCCGTGCACTCGCGCTGATCGCGGCACAGGAACAGGCCGAAGCCGCGGCCAAACGCGCCGAAATCGCCGCTGCCTCCGACAAGGCGACTGCTGCTGACAAGGCGGATGCCCGCCGCGCCGAAGCCGAGGCGACAAAGGCAGTCGAATTGGCCCGAGTCGAGGCAGAGCGTGCCCGGATCGAAGCCGAGAATGCCCGATCCGACGCGATCATCGCGATGGAGTTGGAAAAGGCACGACTGGAAGCCATGCCTCGCATTCTGGCCGAAATGGTGCGTCCCGCCGAAAAGATCACCGGTATCAGCGTCAATCACCTGAGCGGCGTCGGTGGCACGCGTGCAGAAGGTTCCGATCGCCCAGCATCGCCAGTCAACGCGACCGTTGACGCAATCATGGATATGGCGGTGCAATTGCCAAGCCTGCAAAAGCTTGGCGACCAGATCAGCGCCAATCTTGCGCAGGTCAGCGGCAAGAAGAAATCAAGCGATTGAATCTGCTCAATTCATGGCAGAAGGACCCTGAGGCCACCGCGCCCAGGGTCTTTCTTGTCTGGGTGCTACCCTTAGCCCTGTGACAGACTTGCCAGGTAAACCATATCAGGACCGAAGATACGGTCGCTGTGTTCGGCCAGATAGATCTTCATCCAGGGCGTGAAGCGTTCGGGTCTGCGGGCGACCTCTGCAACAAGATCCTGATAGTTGATCCAGCGAACTTCCATGACCTCGTCAGGGTTCGGTGCGATCTTCAGACCCTCATCGGCACGCGCCAGATAGATATCAACCACCTCATGTTCGACCAGACCCGCCCCCACATCGGCGCGGTATTCCACCCGGTCGCGATGTTCGGGATGCAGGCCCGTTATACCCAGTTCCTCGCGCAGGCGGCGGGTTGCGCACAGTTCGGGTGCCTCGTCCCAGTCCGGATGGGTGCAGCAGGTATTCGCCCACAGACCGGGCGTATGATACTTGCCCATCGCCCGACGCTGGATCAGCACATCCATGCCCCGGATCACAAAGACCGACACGGCCTTGTGGCGCAGCCCACGCTGGTGCACCTCAAGCTTGTCGACGGGGGTCAGAGTGCCATCAACCCAGGCTGGTATCATCATGCTCATACACGGCTCGCCGGGATCAGGCGGGTCAAGTGGGCCAGATTCTTGAGCCCGATCTTGAGATGCGCCATCGGGCGCGCCCGCACCAGTTTCTTGTTCATATAGGCCTCGAAGGTCAGGCGTTGCACATCAACGTCATGGCAGAGCGACACGAAGCGTTCGCGCCTTTCATCTGACCGATAATAGGCGTTCTGCATCGAAGCAAGAACCCGGAACACCATCTTGTGTTCCTTCATGAACAATTGCCGTGCCAGTTTCAGGTCGCGCACGCGGCCCGAGGCGAGACAAGCAGCCGCTGCTGTGGCGGCAACCCGTCCGCCGACCATCGCGTAATATATGCCCTCACCCGAGGAGGGGGCGACGACGCCGGCGGCATCCCCTGCCAACACCACATCGCGGCCATTGTCCCAGCGATCCAGAGGTTTGAGCGGGATTGGCGCCCCCTCCCTGCGGATCGTTCTGCACTCTGTCAAACCGGCCGCCGCACGCAAATCGGCGGTCGCCTTTTTCAGATCAACACTATCCACTTCGGTACCCATACCGACGCTGGCGGATTTGCCATGTGGGAAGACCCAGCCGTAAAAGTCAGGCGAGATCGCGCCGTCATAGATCACGTCGCAGCGTTCGGGATCATAGATGGCTGTCTTCGCAGGGGCCTCGATGATCTCGTGATAGGCCAGAACGTAAGGGATCTTGTCGCCGCCCGGCACTTCTGTGCGCCCGACCTTTGACCGTGCCCCATCCGCGCCGATCACCAGCCTTGTGGTCAGACGCATCTCTTCGCCGCTGGCCTTGTCGCGATAGATGACATGGGTGCCTGTTGTGTCACGCTCGATCCGCAGATAAGTGCCGGTTAGCCGTGTAGCACCTGCGCTTGCCGCCCTCGCGCGCAGGAACTCGTCGAAATGCTCGCGGTCCACCATGCCGACAAAGCCGTTCTCGATGGGGATGTCGACGGCCCGTCCGGTGGGCGAGATCATCCGCGCCGTGGTGATCTTCGCCACGATCTGCGAGTCAGGGATATCGAAATCCGCAATCAGACGCGGCGGAATGGCGCCGCCGCAGGGCTTGATCCGCCCATCCCTGTCCAGCATGGCCACCTTGACCCCGGAGCGGGCCAGATCCTCGGCCGCTGTGGCCCCGGATGGGCCTGCGCCCACGACGACGACATCAAACATGTTCATTCTCCCGGAACCAGTTGCGCACCGCCGCGGCGGTTTTCCATGATACGTGTGGCCATGAAGGCTGCGGCCAGAAACAGCGCGGCTTCAGCGATGAAAACGGTCCCGAACGCCGGGGCGTCGTCAGCAAAAAGCACGCGGAGCGCATCGACCGATGCGGCCCCCAACAAACCGCCAAATCCAGCGGCAATCGCCTGAGCGGCCCCCCATAGACCCATGCGCGTGCCTTCACGTGCGCCGCGGCCTTCGCCTGCCAAGGCCATCATCGATCCGATGGCGGCGACAGCGAACATTCCGTTGAAGAACCCCAGCGCCACGACGACGGGCACCAATGGCGCGCCGGGGCCAAGCGGACCCAGCAGGGTCAGCAGGCCAAGGCATCCTGCAGATCCAAGGCATCCCGCCACGACCCATGCACGCAACGTGCCCAATCGCAGGCCCGTGGCCGCGATCCCGACGATCAGCATGCCGACGAAAACACCACCATTCTGCGCCCCCGACAGGGACGTGGACTGCCCCGGCGTAAAACCGAATACCAGACCGGCATAGGGTTCAAGGATCAATTCCTGCATGAAATAGGCGGTCATGGACAGGAAAACGAAAAGGGTGAACATCCGCGCTTTCGGTTCCTCCCAGACTTCCCTCAGGCCTTCCATGAACAGCATCCTGTCCGGTTCCGGCTGCGCATCAACGCCGCGTTCCACCCTCCAGATGGCCAGGGTGGTCACGACGACCGCGCCGATGGTGACGATGGCCACGATCCGCATCAACAATGCGTGGCTATAGGGATCAAGATTGGCTCCGACCGTGCCCGCCGTGGCGGCGATGCCGAAGATCATCATCAGCCAAGTGATCGTGGCTGCCGCCGCGCGGCGGCGCGGTGCCGTGGCCGTTGCAAGCAAAGCAAGAAGCGAAGTGCCCGAGGCCCCTGACCCAAGGCCGATCAACGCATAGGCCAGAATTGACAAGGCAAGCCCTGCTGTGAACTGCGTCTCAAGAACAGGGATAGCCAGAGCTGCCAGAAAGGCACCCGCAGACAAAATTGCCATACCCCCGACGATCCAGCGCGTGCGGTTGCCCGACGTATCCGAGCGATAGCCCCAGTTGGGCCGCGTGATCTGTATCCCGTAATGGAGTGCCACAAGGAATCCCGGCAAAAGCGCAGGCAGCGCCAGTTCCACTACCATCAAGCGGTTCAGTGTGGATGTGGTCAATACGACCACTGCGCCGATGCACATCTGCACCAGACCCAGGCGAACAATTGACAGCCAGGACAGTGTCACGGTGCGGCCTCCAGCGTGCGGATGGCGAAGGCGGCAATCATCATGCCGCCGACGTAAAGCGTGACCCCGGTTCCGTTGTACCAAGGCGCGCGTCCTTTGGGATCGGTCAGCAAGACTCGCATCGCCCAAAGTTGCAGGACCAGAACAGCCGTTATGGCTGCGGCATGGATCGGCCTGTCCCAAAGCACAAGAAGCCCGATCACCACTATCTGTGGCAGTGCCATGACCCAGCAGGCAAGGCGTGCGGCACGTTCCGGCCCCATGGTGACAGGCAGGGAATTCACCCCCATCTGACGGTCGCCCTCCAGTGCCTTGAAATCATTCAGCGTCATGATCCCATGTGCGCCGATCCCGTAGAGAAGCGCGATGATCACTACGGCTATCGAGGGTGACCCTGCGCTGAGTACGGCGGCCCCCGTGAACCAGGGAAGACTTTCGTAGGAGAGCCCGACAAGCCCCGGTCCCCACAAACCCGAGCGTTTCATCCGCACGGGTTCGGCTGAATAGGCCCACGCCGCCAACACGCCGATGACCGTGGCGCCGAAACCCCAAGGTCCAAGCTGCCAGCCGACCACCAGCGACAGCACGGTCATGGTAAGTGCAATCCACAGCCCCCAGCGACCTGGAATACGCCCCGAGGGAATTGGCCTGTCGGGTTCGTTGATCGCGTCTACATGACGATCACACCAGTCATTCGCGGCCTGCGACATGCCGCAGACGATCGGGCCAGCCAGGATAACACCCAGAAGCACCATGCCCCATTGTCCCGAAGGGGATACGCCAGAGGAAATTACACCGCAGAGATAGGCCCACATAGGGGGGAACCATGTGATCGGTTTGATCAGCCGCAGCATGGCGGCTGGCTCTGGCAAGGTGCGAATGTGTAAGGCTTGGTTTACAGTCATGTGTAAACTATGACATTACAATTCGAGTCGGCGCAAGAAAAACAACGACCAGACACGATGTGGAAATGTCGCAGACTGTTTACGAGTGACAGGCGGACAGGCGGTTGCCTCAGTCCTCGCCGTCCTTGCTCAAAAGCCCGTATTTACGCAGTTTCACGTAAAGGCTCTGCCGGGACAGGCCCAGCATTTCGGCAGCAGCGACGCGATTGTTGCGTGTCAGGGTCACGGCGGTCTCGATGCACATCTTTTCGACGACATCAGTTGTCTCGGCGACGATCTCTTTCAGAGTAGCGGAGCCCACGAGTTCCATGACGCTGTGTTGCGAGCCTTCATCGACAGTCGCTACCGGCTTGCGCACGGCATCCACGCGGCTGACATCGCGCATCACAAAGGCGATTGCGGGGCTGCTGCGATCATTCAGCCATGTTGTTGCGACTTCGATTGCAACCTTGCCGCCATAGTCATTCACCAGCTGGGTCGCATACATCCGCATGTTGCCAGACCGCTGCGCGTTATCGATCAGGACGTTCAGATCAATCTGACCGCGTGCCAGAAAATCAGATAGGCTGCGTCCTTTGACATCCGACATATGGGCCGCATCGGCCATGTTCAGGAAGCTGTCATTGGCCGCAGCAATCACGCCCTTGGAATCGGTGAACACCACTGCATCCGCCCCGTTGTGATAGAGCGTGGAGAGGTTCACCGAGAGTTGGTCGTCCACGACGCGGGCATCCTCACCCGGGTCCATGCGGCAGATCAGGACACGTTCGCCGCCGGCACGGAACACCGTGGGCGTGACGGTCACACGTTTGCGACTGCGTCTGGTCTGCACTTCGAGATCCGAAACGGATTCCGAAATCGCCAGATTGACCAGTGATTCCACGAATTCGCCGCTACGCTTGTCCTTGAACTCCTGCGCGAATGTCGCGCCGGTCAGGTCATCCCGCGACGCGCCCAGAAGGCTTGCTGCTGGGTCGTTGATATCCTTGATGCGTCCGGTGCCTACCGAGACAAAGACAATGGCGTCGCGTGTCGTCGACAGAAGCAGGCGATAACGCGAGTCAAATTCGCGCCGGGCTTCATAGCCGCGCTCCAGCGCCATCTGTGCTTGAACTAGGTGTTGCTGCGTTTCCGCGATCAGACGCAGGTCGCGGCCCAGCATCAGGATCTGCCCATCCGTCCCGATGCGATGGAAACTGTAGCGGATCGGGAATTCCCAGACGGCATTGTCGGAATGGTTCAACTCGATCGGGCGCAGGTTTACGTCGCCATCGACAAAGCGCTTCATGGCCGCTTCGAATTTGGGCACGCTTTCCATTGTCAGGAACTGCTGAATCCGCCGCCCTTCCCAATGGTCAAGATTGCCATAGGAGGTGTCATTGGCGTTGATCAGAACGGATTCCACCACACAAGCCCGCGACACGACCAGAGCAATGTCTGACGCTGCCGCAATGATGCTGCGCAGAAATTCCGGTTCAATCAGTGGTACAGAGCCACTGGACCAGAAATGGGATCCACCCTTTGTCATCTATTCTGCCACGAGTTTCTTGCCGACCGCACGGGTGTCGCAAAGTTTAAGGGCAAACTGCAAGTCATTCGTTGCAAGGTCCACGCCAGTTATGTCCTTGGCGTCCACCAACTGAGTAAGAACAAGCCCGCCCAGGATGAGCGGAGGAACATTGCGAATGGACGTTCTAGCGTGTGTAACGAATTCAGCAATTGTTTCAAGTGCCTGAACGCGTGCGCAGGAAAACATGATCAAATCATACCAGTCCTGCCGCAAAGCCTTGCGGAAATCCAATTGTGTTGCCGACAGGATCAAACGAACGGAGTGACCTTCATGGCGCAGGCATGCGGCTATACTGGCGCATCCCAGTGTATGGGTATCGTTCTCGCACATCACGAGCAGAACACCCAACTGATCAGCCGTTGACCTGCCCGCGTTGCGTTCAGACCAATCCGAGGACAAAACCCGCACCATGTCCTGCAGGCGTGCACTGGCTGTCGTGACCTGTGCAAAGCTCATTTCGCTTTGATCCCAGCGGCAACCAAGGTGGCGCGCCGCTTCGGGTATGTAACAGCTGATGATGTCCTTGTCGGACAGATGCGCGGCCCGCAGCATGTCGATAGCGCCTTCCGCGTCAAATCCGCGTGGATCGCTGATGGCGGTCAGAAGCCTGTCGATGAGGCTGTCGCACAAAAGCGCCCTTTCAGCGATGCTCCGCTCGCGCAGCACCGAGATGACCCTGTTAGCCAGATCGCCGACTTGAAACATCCCCTTGAACGCGGGGGGGGGCGCGTCATTGGTCTGCCTATGATTGGGTCTTCTGGACATATGCCCTCCGCGACCGGTCTCAGACGCCACGTTTTCGGGCGCAGCGCGCTGAAAGTAAACCTCCGACTCCATGCATTGTCCAGTCTAAGAGGTCAAATGTCAAAGATAATAGACAGTATTGTCGATTTTGCGCGGCCTGCCTGAAGGTGATATGTCGTAAATCTCTGTTTTTAATAGCTTTAGGGCAAGTCTCCTTAAAAGTAAGCCTAGATTTACAGCGTCAGGTTTACAGTACGTTTGTGTAAGTTTTAGTTGACACTTTTAGCCTGACGCCGTTACGCTTCCTGAGAAGCATGCGGATGGAGTCGGGAATGTCGCACAGCCTTGCAGGCAAATCGGACCGCACCGGCCTCTATACCGAGGCCGAGCGGCAGAGGCGCGACAGCACCATCTGGACGCTGGTTCAGGGTATCCTTGCTCCAGTCCAGTTCCTGGTTTTCCTCGTCTCTCTGGGGCTGGTCCTGCGCTATCTTCTGACCGGTCTGGGATATGAGGCAGCGACCCTGTCGATCCTGATCAAAACAGGGTTTCTCTACCTCATCATGGTGACCGGCGCGATCTGGGAGAAGGTGGTTTTCGGACAGTATCTTTTCGCCCCTGCCTTCTTCTGGGAAGACGTGTTCAGTTTCGCCGTCATCGCGCTGCATTCTGCTTATGTTTGGGCACTTTACACCGGATCACTCGTCCCCGTGGACCTGATGATCCTGGCTCTTGCCGCCTATGCCGCATACGTCATCAACGCAGGTCAGTTCCTGCTCAAACTGCGGGCCGCACGCTTGCAGGCAGAGGGAACCGCATGACCCTGAACAGCCCCCTTCCCAAGACCACCGGATGCCGCGAAACGCCCGTTCTGAAGCAGCGCGGCCAGCGCGAAGTTTTCTGCGGTCTGACCGGCATCATCTGGCTGCATCGCAAGATGCAGGATGCCTTTTTTCTGGTCATCGGATCGCGGACCTGCGCGCATCTTTTGCAGAGTGCGGCGGGCGTGATGATCTTTGCCGAACCGCGCTTCGGGACAGCGATTCTCGAAGAAACGGATCTGGCGGGAATGGCCGACGCGCAGGACGAGCTGGATTCGGTCGTGGCAAAACTTCTGTCACGTCGGCCTGACATCAAGCAACTCTTCCTTGTCGGTTCCTGCCCCTCTGAAGTGATCAAGCTGGATCTGGCACGTGCCGCCGAGCGGATGACTCAGACTTACGCGCCACATGTCCGGGTGCTCAACTTCTCAGGTTCGGGGATCGAAACGACCTTTACCCAAGGCGAGGATGCCTGCCTTGCATCGATGGTGCCGGTTCTGCCGGAATCGACGGCACGCGAGTTGATGCTGGTTGGTGCCCTTCCAGACGTGGTCGAGCAGCAGGCAATTGGCCTGTTGACGCAGATGGGCATCGGGCCAATTCGTGTCCTGCCCGCTCACCGCGCCGCTGATCAGTTCGGTGTAGGTGAAAACACGGTCTTTGCTTTGACCCAGCCTTTCCTTGGGGATACGCACGCTGCGCTTGAACGGCGCGGTGCGCGCCACATTCCTGCACCCTTCCCGTTTGGAGAGGAAGGAACAACTGCATGGCTGGGCGCGATTGCCGAAGAATTCGGCGTGACGCAGGAGGTCTTTGACCGTGTGACCGCCGCTCCACGCGACCGGGCGCGCCGTGCGGTGGCGCAGGCGTCCGAGGCGCTGCGCGGCAAGACGATCTTCTTCTTTCCCGACAGCCAGCTGGAAATTCCACTGGCGCGGTTCCTGACCCGTGAATGCGGCATGACCGCCATCGAAGTGGGTGCGCCCTATATCCATCAGAACATCGTCGGTCCGGATCTGGACCTTCTGGTCGAAGGTCCGACCCTCAGCGAGGGACAGGACGTTGATCTGCAACTCGACCGTTGCCGCGCCGCCCGCCCTGATCTGACGGTTTGCGGGCTTGGCCTTGCCAATCCGCTGGAGGCCGAAGGGCTGGCCACGAAATGGGCCATCGAGCTGGTGTTCACGCCTGTGCATTTCTACGAACAGGCGGGCGATCTGGCCGGGCTCTTCTCGCGCCCGCTGCGCCGTCGTGGCCTGCTCAAGCTGGAGGCCGCGGAATGAAACTGACGGTCTGGACCTATGAAGGCCCGCCCCATGTGGGGGCGATGCGCGTCGCGACGGCGATGAAGGGACTGCATTACGTTCTGCACGCACCGCAGGGCGATACCTATGCCGATCTGCTGTTCACGATGATCGAGCGGCGCAACCACCGCCCGCCTGTGACCTATACTACCTTTCAGGCCCGCGATCTGGGGTCCGACACGGCGCAACTGTTTCAGGATGCCTGCCGTGAGGCCTATGAGCGGTTCAAGCCCGAGGCGATCATCGTCGGCGCCTCCTGCACCGCCGAGCTGATTCAGGACGATCCGGGCGGCATGGCCGAAACAATGGGTTTGCCGGTGCCGATCATCGCGCTGGAACTGCCCAGCTATCAGCGCAAGGAAAACTTCGGCGCGGATGAGACCTTCTTTCAGATCGTCCGTCATCTGGCCAAGCCTGTCGCGAAGACCGACCGCATTACCTGCAACCTGATCGGCGCAACCGCTCTGGGATACCGTCACCGCGACGATATCGAGGAACTGACGGGTCTGCTGTCCGACATGGGTATCGAGATCAATGTCTGCGCGCCGATGGGTGCAACGCCCTCCGACATCGCACGACTGGGGGCCGCACATTTCAACGTTCTTATGTATCCGGAAACCGGTGAAAGTGCGTGTCGCTGGATGGAGCGTGATCTGGGTCTGCCCTTTACCAAGACCATCCCCATCGGGGTGGGGGCAACACGTGATTTCCTTGCGGAAGTGGCCGCGATCACCGGCCTTTCACCGAAAGTGGACGAAAGCCGCCTGCGCCTGCCGTGGTATTCGTCTTCCGTGGACAGCACCTATCTGACTGGAAAACGGGTATTTCTGTTCGGGGATGGCACCCATGTGAAGGCCGCTGCGCGCATTGCGCGCGACGAGATGGGTTTCGAAGTGGTCGGCCTTGGCTGCTACAACCGCGAGATGGCCCGCGAGATCCGCGCTGTAGCCAAGGATTTCGGTCTGACCGCTCTCATCACCGAGGATTATCTGGAAGTCGAAGCCGCGATCGAGGCGGCTTCCCCAGAGATGATTCTTGGCACACAGATGGAGCGTCATATCGGAAAGCGTCTGGGTATTCCCTGCGCCGTCATTTCAGCCCCTGTCCATGTTCAGGACTTCCCCGCCCGTTACAGCCCCCAAATGGGGTTCGAGGGTGCGAATGTGATCTTCGACACTTGGGTCCACCCGCTCGTGATGGGTCTGGAAGAGCATCTTTTGCATATGTTCCGCGAGGATTTTGAGTTTCACGACGCCGCCGGTGCAAGCCATCACGGTGGCAAGGCAGTTGCGGCCCCCGAATTTGAGGTCGAGCCGGTTCTGGCCGCGAATGCCCAGGCTGCGGCGCCACAGTCTGGTGAGGTCATCTGGCTTTCTGATGCGGAACGGGAATTGAAGAAGATCCCCTTTTTCGTGCGCGGTAAGGCCCGCCGCAACACTGAGACCTTCGCACAGCAAAAAGGCCTTCAGGAAATCAGCGTCGATACGCTCTACGAGGCAAAAGCCCATTATGCGCGATGATAGAATGATAGCCGCGCCCCTTCCGGGCTACAGGGTTGTAATCCTGACCTTGGACAGCCATGCCGCAGGTCCTTGTGCCCGCGCCAGTGAGCGGTTGGCGCGGGATTTTCCGGGTCTCAGCCTGAGTGTGCATGCTGCCGCCGAATGGGGCGAAAGTCCCGATGCATTGATTGCGGCGAAAAAGGCGATCGAAACCGGCGATATCGTCATCTCGAACCTGTTGTTCCTTGAGGAGCATATCAACGCGATCCTGCCGACGCTGGAAGCGCGGCGCGATCATTGCGATGCGATGATTGGCGTGATTGCCGATGCCCAGATCGTCAAGTTGACCCGGATGGGGACGCTGGACATGTCCAAGCCTGCCTCCGGGGCGATGAAGCTGATCAAGAAGTTACGCGGCACCTCCAAACCCTCGGCCGAAAGCGGCGAGAGCAAGATGAAGATGCTGCGCCGCCTGCCCCGCATCCTCAAGTTCATTCCCGGCAAGGCACAGGACCTGCGTGCCTGGTTCCTGATCATGCAATATTGGCTGGGCAGTTCGGACGACAACATCGAAGGCATGGTCCGTTTCCTGATCTCGCGCTATGGCCGGGTTGATCAGTGGCGGGGGTCCGACGCACCCGAGCCGTTGGAATACCCTGATTGCGGCTTGTATCACCCCGATCTTGAGACGCGGATCACGACGCATGCCGCTGACCTGCCGGGTCCTGCAAAGCCGCGCGCCACGATCGGTCTGCTGATGATGCGCAGCTATGTGCTGTCTTCGGATACCGCTCATTATGACGCGGTGATCCGTGCATTCGAGGCGCGCGGGCTGCGAGTGATCCCCGCCTTCGCCGGGGGCCTGGACGGGCGCCCTGCGATTGATGGCTACTTCATCAAGAACGGCGTATCGCAGATTGATGCGCTGGTCTCATTGACTGGTTTCTCGCTGGTGGGTGGGCCGGCCTATAACGACAATGACAGTGCCGTGAAGGTGCTCTCGGCGCTTGATGTGCCCTACATCGCCGCGCACCCGCTGGAGTTTCAGACACTCGGTCAATGGGCCGGATCGACAGGTGGTCTTGGCCCGATCGAGACGACCATGCTGATCGCCCTGCCCGAACTGGATGGCGCGACCAATCCGACCGTTTTCGCAGGCCGCCATGGTGAGGATGGTTGCAACGGCTGCGCGCATCGTTGTCGGAACGGGGCAACTGCAAAACAGATGTCACCCTGCCCCGAGCGGATCGAGAAACTGGCCGCCCGTGTTGAGAAACAGGCGCTGCTGCGCCGCAGTCAGGCGGCGGATCGCAGACTGGCGATCATCCTGTTCGGCTTTCCGCCCAATGCAGGCGCGGCTGGCACAGCGGCTTATCTGAGCGTGTTCGAGTCTCTGCACAACACCCTGCATGCCTTGGCGGCGCAAGGGTATGACCTGACCCCGCCCGCCACGGTCGAGGCGTTGCGCGAGGTGGTTCTGCAAGGTTCGGCCCGCCAATACGGGCAGGAAGCGAATGTGGCCGCGCATGTCAGCGCGGATCAGATTGTGGCACAGACACCTTGGTTGTCCGAAATCGAGAAAGCCTGGGGCCCGGCGCCAGGCCGCGTGCAAAGCGACGGGCGCGGCGTTTTCGTGCTGGGTGCGCAATTCGGCAAGGTCTTTGTCGGGCTGCAACCGACTTTTGGCTATGAGGGCGACCCGATGCGCCTTCTGTTCGAGCGTGGTTTTGCCCCGACACATGCATTTACCACTTTCTATCTCTGGCTGAAGAACACGTTCCGCGCCGATGTCCTGCTGCATTTCGGCATGCATGGCGCGCTGGAGTTCATGCCCGGCAAACAGGCCGGCGTCGGTGAGGGCTGCTGGCCCGACCGGCTGATCGGGGACATGCCCAACGTCTATCTCTACGCCTCGAACAACCCCTCCGAAGCCACACTTGCCAAGCGGCGCTCGGGTGCGGTGACGGTCACACATCTGACACCACCCTTGGCAGCGTCCGGCCTTTACAAGGGTTTGGCCGAGTTGAAGGACAGCCTGACCCGCTGGCGCGCCATGCCGCCCGAGGCTGGGGAACGGGCCGAGATCGAACTTCTGATCGCTGAACAGGCCTGCGCCGTCGACATGGGCGATACCGCGCCCGGTGCCCTCTGGCTGCGACTGCTGGAAACCGAAAACGCGCTGATCCCCGATGGTCTGCATGTTTTGGGTCGTCCCTTGAGCGACAATGCGCGCGCCGAGTATCTGCGCGTGATGGCTGATGCCGATGCCCCGACCAAGGCGCGGGTTGAGTCCCTGTTGAAGCAGGATCACGAGATCCCTGCCCTTTTGCGGGCGTTGGGGGGACGTTTCACCACCCCTGTGGCCGGGGGCGATCTGATCCGCTCGCCTGATGTGCTGCCGACGGGGCGCAACATCCACGCTTTCGACCCGTTCCGCATGCCCACCGAATTCGCCTGCCGCGAGGGCTTCAAGCAGGCGCAACTATTGCTGGATACGCATAAATCCATCCCGCGCACTGTGGCGCTGGTTCTCTGGGGCAGTGACAACATCAAATCCGATGGCGGCCCCATCGCGCAGGCGCTGGCACTGATGGGGGCCAAGCCCCGCTTTGACAGCTTTGGCCGGTTGTCAGGAGCCGACCTGATCCCGCTAGCCGAACTGGGCCGGGCACGGATTGATGTGGTGATGACCCTTTCTGGCATCTTCCGCGACCTTCTGCCCTTGCAGACCCGGATGCTGGCCGAAGCGGCGTTGCGTGCGGCGCAGGCTGACGAACCGCTGGAACTGAACTTCATCCGCGCCCACGCGCTGGCTTATGCAGCCGAGATGGGCTGTGATCTTGAAACCGCCGCCCTGCGCGTCTTCTCGAATGCCGAAGGAGCCTATGGGTCGAACGTCAACCAGTTGGTCGACAGCTCGGCCTTCGGTGACGAGGATGAGCTGGCCGATGCCTATGAGGCGCGCAAAAGCTTTGCCTACGGCGTGAATGGGAAGGCCACCCAGAACGCCGCGCTTTTGCAAAAGGCGCTCAAGGATGTCGACCTTGCCTATCAGAACCTTGAATCGGTCGAACTGGGTGTCACGACAGTCGATCATTACTTCGACACCCTTGGCGGGATCTCACGCGCTGTAAAACGGGCGCGCGGCGGAACCGAGGCGGCCGTTTACATCAGCGACCAGACCCGAGGAGCGGGCAAGGTCCGTACGCTTCAGGATCAGGTTGCACTGGAAACACGGTCGCGCGCGCTGAACCCGCGCTTCTTCGAACCGCTTCTGTCGCATGGTGCTGAAGGTGTGCGCCAGATCGAAGCCCATGTGACGAATACGATGGGGTGGTCCGCGACGACAGGACAGGTGGAGCCTTGGGTCTATCAGAGGCTGAGCGAGACTTTCGTTCTGGATGAGGCGATGCGCAAGCGTCTTGCCGACCTGAACCCCGCATCGTCAAGCCGCATGGCCAATCGCCTGCTGGAGGCGAGCGATCGCGCCTATTGGACACCCGATGCCGCCACGCTGGCTGCCTTGCAGGCAGCAGCGGATCAACTGGAAGACCGGCTGGAAGGGATTGCTGCGGAATGACACGCCCCCTTGACACCCTCGACGACATCACTGTGGGGGCCAGCCCCCACACCCCCGGGATATTTCCGGCAAGCAGAAACAGGGCACAACGCCCGGTTTGAAAGGAGGCTTTCATGAGCCCACGCGACGAGATCCCCGACCTGCGCGGTCTGGACGGCGACGGATCGGTGCAGGTGCATCAGGATGCGGATACGAAGATCGAAGGGGCCAAGGTCTTTTCTGTCTATGGAAAGGGCGGGATCGGGAAATCGACCACGTCGAGCAACCTGTCGGCGGCGTTTTCCAAACTTGGCAAACGTGTGCTTCAGATAGGTTGCGATCCCAAGCATGACAGCACTTTCACCCTGACCGGCACCTTGGTGCCAACGGTGATCGACATTCTCAAGGATGTGGATTTCCACTCCGAGGAACTGCGCCCCGAGGACTTTGTTTTTGAAGGTTACAACGGCGTGAAGTGTGTCGAGGCGGGTGGCCCGCCTGCGGGCACCGGATGCGGTGGCTATGTGGTCGGTCAGACCGTCAAGCTTTTGAAGCAGCATCATCTGCTGGAAGACACCGATGTGGTGATTTTCGACGTGCTGGGGGATGTGGTCTGCGGCGGTTTCGCCGCGCCCCTGCAACATGCCGATCTGGCGCTGATCGTGACGGCCAATGATTTCGACAGCATCTATGCGATGAACCGGATCATTGCCGCCGTTCAGGCCAAGTCGAACAATTACAAGGTTCGGCTTGCCGGTTGCGTCGCAAATCGCAGCAAGGATACCGACGAGGTGGATCGCTACTGCCGCACCGTCGGGTTCAACCGGATCGGCCATATGCCGGACGTCGATGCGCTGCGCCGGTCGCGGCTCAAGAAGAAGACGTTGTTCGAGATGCCGGATGACGAGGATATCGTCCAGTGCCGCGCCGAATACATGCGTCTGGCTGAAGCGCTTTACAACTCGACCGCAACGTTGGCCCCCGCCCCGCTGCCGGACCGCGAAATCTTTGAACTGCTTGGGTTTGATTGATGACCTATGATCGCACCCTGACGCGTGTCGAGACCTATTTCGACAAGACTGCGACCCGAACCTGGGAGCGGCTGACCTCGGATGCGCCTGTCTCGCGGATCCGAGAGACGGTGCGGCGTGGGCGCGACGGGATGCGGGCCAAGATGCTGGCGCAACTGCCCGAGGATCTGCGCGGCGCGCGGATCCTTGATGCCGGTTGTGGTGCCGGGCAGATGACCGCAGAGCTGGCGGCGCGTGGCGCGGATGTTCTGGCTGTGGACATCTCGCCCTCGCTGGTCGAGATCGCGCGCAAGCGTCTGCCGGCGGGGTTGCCCGGACGGGTGACCTTCACGTCTGGCGACATGCTGGCAGATACGTTGGGCCGGTTCGATCATGTCATGGCGATGGACAGTCTGATCTACTATGGCGACAGCGACATCCGCAGCGCTCTTGATCGTCTTGGTCAACGCACGTCGGGTTCGGTTGTCTTCACTGTTGCGCCGCGCACCACGCTGCTGATGGGCATGTGGTATGCCGGAAAGCTTTTCCCGCGGTCAGACCGTTCGCCGGTCATGATCCCCCATTCACCCGCCTCATTGGCGCATGGTTTGCGCGATTCCGGCCGCATTCGCGATCTGGGGCGCATCACATCGGGTTTCTACATCTCGCAAGCTCTGGAGTTCTCGAAGTGACACGGAAAGCGCCCCGTTTCCTGACCCGGATGACAGCCAACATGCTGCCCTTTGCCGATGCGGCCAGCGCCGATCTGCCGATGTCACAGTTGTTGCGCCTGTCGCTGTTTCAGGTTTCAGTCGGGATGGCTTCGGTCATGCTGTTGGGAACGCTGAACCGGGTGATGATCGTCGAACTCTCACTGGCGGCGATGATCGTTGCCTTCATGATCGCACTTCCCGTGCTGATTGCACCATTCCGCGCGCTTCTGGGATTCCGCTCGGATACACATCGCAGTGCGATCGGATGGAAACGTATCCCTTACCTGTGGTTCGGATCGCTCTGGCAGTTTGGCGGGCTGGCGGTGATGCCCTTTGCCCTGCTGGTGCTGGGCGGTGATGTGGTCCACGACGTCCCCTTCGCCGGTGAGGTTCTGGCGGCGCTGGCCTTTCTCATGACCGGCCTTGGCCTGCACATGACCCAGACGGCCGGTCTGGCGCTGGCCAGTGACAGGGCCACGGAAGAGACCCGCCCCCGTGTTGTGGCGCTTCTTTATGTGATGTTCCTGCTGGGCATGGGGGCCTCGGCCCTCATCATCGGGTTCCTGCTGCAGGAGTTCACCAGCCTCAAGCTGATCCGAGTTGTCCAAGGCGCCGCGGTGGCCGGTCTGGCGCTGAACATTCTTGCCCTTTGGAAGCAGGAAAATGTCCGCCCCATGAGCCGCGAAGAACGCGAGGCTCCCCGTCCGAAGTTTGCCGATGCCTGGGCGGATCTGATGGCCGGTGGCACGGCTGGTCGTTTGCTTGCGGTGGTCTTTCTGGGCACCGTCGCCTTCAACATGCAGGATGTGCTGTTGGAGCCTTATGGCGGCGAAATTCTGGACCTGTCGGTTGCGGCGACGACCACGCTGACAGCGATGTGGGCGACCGGGGCGCTTTTGGGTTTTGCATTGGCGGGCCGTATGCTGGCCCGGCGCGCCAACCCCTATCGCATGGCAGGAAGCGGTATTCTTGCGGGTATCATGGCCTTTTCGGTGGTGATTTTTGCTGCACCGATGAATTCGCCTACGATCTTTTTCGCCGGTGCGATGATGATCGGATTTGGCGGTGGGCTCTTTGCTGTCTCGACCCTGATGGCCGCCATGGCAATGCCTGCGCGCGGTCTGGCCGGACGCGGCCTGGCGCTGGGGGCCTGGGGTGCGGCGCAAGCCACGGCGGCAGGCTCGTCCATCGCCTTTGGCGGCGCATTGCGTGACTGGGTCAACCATATGGCGCTTAGCGGACAGCTGGGCGAGGCTTTGAACAGCCCTGCGACCGGCTACTCCGTTGTCTATCATACGGAAATTGCGATTCTTTTTATTACCCTGGTTGCTCTGGGTCCGCTGGTGCGGACTGTCACGGCCAGTTCTGACCAACCCGACCATGGGCCGACCGGCATCGGCCTGGCCGACTTTCCAACCTGATACAAGGCTCACCTAGGAGGACACGACCATGACAGCAACTTTCTTCGGCGAATTCGACCTTGCCAGCCTGACTCTCTGGCTGTTCTACGGCTTCTTCGCTCTTCTCATCATCTATATCCAGCGCGAGAACATGCGCGAGGGGTATCCGCTCGAGGATGACGACGGCAAGCAATCCGCCAACCAGGGACTGTTCCCGGTGCCGGACGACAAGACCTTCAAGCTGGCCCATGGCCGGGGCGAGGTCACAGTTCCCAGCGGCCAGAATCCTGAGCGCACGGATATCGCAGTGCGCAAGACTGCTGCGGGCAATGGCTTTCCCTTTGAACCGACCGGCGATCCGATGATCGACGGTGTCGGCCCTGCGTCCTGGGCGCCGCGCCGCGACGTGCCGGAACTGGATGGCAAGGGTCACCCCAAGATCATCCCGATGGCTGCGACCGAGCATTTCCATGTCTCTGCGGGGCGTGATCCGCGCGGTCTTCCGGTGCAGGCCGGCGATCTGGAGATCGTGGGCAGCATCGTCGACATGTGGATCGACGAGCCGGAACAACTGGTCCGTTATCTCGAGATCAAGCTGGATGCTGCATGGGGCGAAGGCACACGACTGGTGCCGATGACGCTCTGCAAGATCAAGTCGGACCGCGTCAAGATCCACTCGATCTTCGGCAAGCATTTCAACAATGTGCCCAAGACCGCCTCGCCCCGGCAGGTGACACTGCTCGAGGAAGACAAGATCTCGGGCTACTACGCTGGCGGCAAACTCTATGCCAGCCAGGACCGGCTTGAGCCGCAACTCTGACGCAAGAAAAGGGGGTCCATCATGTCCCACGACGATTTCGACCAGGAACCGATCAACGGTCTGCCGGAGCTTCCGCCCGAGGGCGAAGTGATCCTCTGGCAGGGCCGTCCCGACTGGTGGGCCCTCACCAAGGAATCCCTCAACCTGTACTGGGTGGTCGGGTATTTCCTGTTTCTCTTCGCCTGGCGCTTCATCGTGCTCAGCGACCAGGTCACATTATCTCAGGCGGTGAGTGGGGCTTTCCCCTTCATCGTTCTGGGTGGCATCGTTTCAGTGCTTCTGATGATCACCGCCATTATTCAGGCGCGGGCCACCGTCTATACGATCACGAACCGCCGTGTGGCGATGCGGATCGGGGCGGCTCTGACTGTGACGCTGAACCTGCCCTACACGCAGATTGCCAATGCAACACTTGATCTGCGGAAAACCGGGACCGGCACCATCGCTCTGGATCTGATGGGCGATACGCGCCTTTCCTATCTGGTGTGCTGGCCGCATGTGCGCCCTTGGGTCATGCGGCGCACCCAACCCGCGCTGCGATGCATCCCCGAGGCGGCCAATATCGCCAGGATGATCAGCGACGCAGCGGAAAAGCGTGTCACAAGTCCGGTCATCACCCGCAATCAACCTGTCGCCGCACCGCAGGGCAATGCTGTTGCGGCAGAATGAGGATCAGATCATGACCATGCCCGTTCACCCCTACAAGGCCAGCCCGGAAGTCGATCTGATCCCGCGTTTTCTGGGACGCAGCTTGACCGCTCTTGTCCTTGTCTGTCTTGCACTGGTCACCATGGCCACACTCACGGATCGCCCGCTTGAATCCACCCCCCCGCGCGAGGCAGTGGTGGCAGAGCGGATCATCATCCTGTCTGGCGACCTGAGCGGGGCTGCCCGCGTCATGGATGTCAACGGACAGATTATCGCCGAACTCTCGCCCGAACAGGGCGGTTTCATCTCGGGTGTTCACCGGGTTCTGGTGCGGGAACGCACCAAGCACGGCGTGGCCCTTGACGGTCCCGTGCGGTTGGTCCGCACGGAAGGCAACCGGATTGCCATCTATGACGACACGATCGGATGGAGCGCGGACCTCATGGGGTTCGGGCTCACAAACACCAGAGCCTTCGCCAGGCTGCTGGATTGATATCGAAAGGGAACCGATATGGGACTGTTGACAAAAGAGGTTGAACGCGCCCCCTGCACCGTCGAAGTGAGCCACAGGTTCGAAAGCCTGCATGCGCATGTGAAATTCAACAACGGCGCCGTGATCTATCCGGGGGATGAGGTCAAGGTGCATGGGCCGCAGATCATGGCCCCCTACGGCGAAGTGGTGATCGAGGACCGCGAGGCCACGATCATCCGCGCCAGCAAGCTGGAGCGGCTCTGGACCCGCCTGACCGGTGATTTCGAGTTCATGGAACTTTGCGAATTCTCATTCTCCGAGGAGGTGACGCTATGAACGTTCATTCCGCAGATGCCCTGACCGCAGAAGAGGCGCTTGCCACGCAGGAAGCCAATCAGGAGAAATTCGACAGCGAGGCCGCGACGCAGGTTGCAATGCAGGATACCCTGCTGACGCCACGTTTCTACACCACCGATTTCGACGAGCTGGACGCGATTGACGTGACCCCGGTCCGCGAGGACTGGGACGCTTTGATCGCGCAGATGCAGAGCGATCCGAACCGGGGTCATTTCAAGAAGAACGAGAACTGGGACCATGTCGATTGGGACGGGATGGAGCCGCAGCTGAAGAAGGAATTCCTCGATTTCCTGATAAGCTCCTGCACCGCCGAATTCTCGGGCTGTGTTCTTTACAAGGAAATGAAGCGGCGCGGCAGCAATGCCGACATCACGCAGCTTTTCCAGCTGATGGCGCGGGACGAGGCGCGGCACGCTGGCTTCATCAATGATGCGCTGCGCGAAGCGGGCGTGGCGGTGAACCTTGGGTTTCTGACGCAGAAGAAGAAATACACCTACTTCCGTCCCAAGTTTATCTACTATGCCACCTACCTGTCCGAAAAGATCGGCTATGCCCGTTACATCACGATCTTCCGTCACCTCGAGGCACATCCCGAGCACCGCTTCCATCCGATCTTCAAATGGTTCGAAGAGTGGTGCAACGACGAGTTCAGCCATGGCGAAGCCTTCGCCTTGCTGATGAAGACCGATCCGAAGTTGACCAGTGGCATCAACGTTCTGTGGATCAAGTTCTTCCTCACGGCCGTTTATTCCACCATGTATGTGCGCGACCATCAGCGTCCGGCCTTTCACAAGGCCTTGGGGGTGGATCCAGACTGGTATGCCCACGAGGTCTTTACAAAGACCTCCAAGCTGTCCGAGCAGATCTTTCCGATCACGCTGGATATTGACCATCCCCGTTGGCAGCGCGGTCTGGTGCGCTTGCAGAAGGCCAATGCGGATCTGGCCCGTGCCAAGACGCAGAGCGGGTTCGGCGCAGCGGTCAGCCGCCTCACGTCGCAAGCCCGTGCGGCTGCGGCTTTCGTGTCACTTTTCACCATCCCGGCGAAAACGCATCGCGTGCCTGTCTCCACCCGCCTGGAGCCCGCATACTGATGCTGGAAAACCCATGGATCGCGGCCCTCGCGGCCCTTTTTGTCTGGTGGTTCTCGACCGGGGTGATCCTGATGGCCGTGCGCTATGCCGACAGGCATGGCGCGCGGGCCTGCAACATGGCGACATGGGCCGCCTTGCCGCTATTCGGGATAGGTCTCTGGGGGCTATACGCCACCTTCGATGACGTCAGTTCAACTGGCGCCTATCTTGCCTTCCTCTCGGCCATTGCGGTCTGGGGCTGGATCGAACTGGCCTTTCTGACCGGCATTATCACCGGCCCCAACGCCAACCACTGCCCCGAGAAATTGCCGGAATGGGAGCGCTTCATCCGAGCGTGGGGCACCATCGCCTATCACGAGATGCTGCTGGTCGCGACGATGATCCTGATCCTGCTGGTGGGTTGGGGTGCTGAAAACGCCTTCGGCCTGTGGACCTTCGTCGTTCTGTTTTTCGCCCGTGTATCCGCCAAGCTGAACCTCTTCTTCGGCGTGCCCAAGATCAACGTGGAATTCCTGCCCAGCCCGCTGGCGCATCTGCCCAGCCATTTCCGGCTGTCGCGGCTGAACTGGGTCTTTCCCTTCTCGGTCACTGCCCTGACCTTTGCCGTGGCCTGCTGGCTGGAACGCCTTTGGGCGGTGGACACCGCAGGGGACATCACCGGCTTTACCCTTTTGACTGCGATCACAAGCCTTGCCCTGCTGGAGCATTGGCTGATGGTACTGCCTCTGCCTGACGAAAAACTCTGGCGTTGGATGTTGCCCGCGCCAAAACCCGCTCACCCCGAAACACTCCCTTACGAAAAACCATAAGAAACGAGGACGCCCATGGACTTTGACGCCCTTTTCCAAAGCCAGCTTGACGCATTGAAAGCCGAAGGCAATTACCGCATCTTTGCCGAGCTGGAGCGCAAGAAGGGTCAGTTCCCGCGCGCCATCAGCCATAGCGAGAACACGCCAGATCAGGTCACGGTCTGGTGCTCGAATGACTACCTTGGCATGGGCCAGCATCCGGTTGTGACCGACGCCATGAAAGCCGCCGTTGACAGCTTCGGTGCGGGTGCCGGTGGCACGCGCAACATCTCGGGGACCAACCACGCACATTTGCTTCTAGAACGGGAACTGGCAGATCTGCACGGCAAGGAAGCGGCGCTTTTGTTCACCAGCGGTTATGTGTCGAATTGGGCTGCGCTCAGCACGCTTGGCTCTCGCCTGCCCGATTGCATCATCCTGTCGGACGAGTTGAACCATGCCAGCATGATCGAAGGCATCCGTCACAGCCGCGCCAAGAAGGTGATCTGGAAGCATAACGATCCCGCTGATCTGGATCGCAAGCTGGCGGCACTGCCGGCCAATGCGCCCAAGATCGTTGCGTTTGAAAGTGTCTATTCCATGGATGGCGACATCGCTCCGATCCGCGAGATCGTGGAAGTTGCCGAGAAACATGGTGCCATGACTTATCTGGACGAAGTTCATGCTGTCGGCATGTATGGGCCACGCGGCGGGGGTGTCGCGGAACGGGAAGGTCTAATGGACCGCATCACCCTGATCGAGGGCACGCTGGGCAAAGCCTTTGGCGTGGTTGGCGGCTACATCACCGGATCGGCGGCGCTGTGCGATTTCATCCGCTCTTTCGCCAGCGGCTTCATCTTCACCACGGCGCTACCTCCTGCCGTGGCGGCTGCGGCGCAGGCCAGTATCGCACATCTCAAGCAATCCAGCGTCGAGCGCGAGGCGCAGCAGCGTCAGGTCGCGCGTCTGCGCGCCATGCTGGACCGTGCTGGCATCCCGCATCTTCACAATGACAGCCACATCATCCCGGTGATGATCAAGGACCCGGTCAAGTGCCGCCAGCTGGCGGATATCCTGATGCAGGATTTCGGGATCTACGTTCAGCCGATCAACTATCCTACCGTGCCCAAGGGGACCGAGCGGTTGCGGTTCACCCCGTCGCCCTTTCATTCGGATGCGGACATCGACCATCTGGTTGCCGCTCTCAGCACCTTGTGGAAGCGCTGCGCGATCGCCCACGCGGTCGCCTGATTCAGAGGCCCCGGAGAATGTCCCACGGTGGGACATTTTTCGGGGCCAATGTTTTCAATATGTTACGCGAGCGACGTAAGGAAATCTTAACGGTTGGCTTCTGTCAGGCCGCTATGATCCCGAAGATCAGATGGATTTGACCGACCCGCCATCGACCCGGATGCGCGAGCCTGTGACATAGGAGGCGCGTTCCGAGGCAAGGAAGGTCACGACATCGGCAAACTCCTCGGGCCGGCCATAGCGTGCGGCCGGGATCGTCGCGCGGGACTTGCTGGCCACTTCGGCCACATCGGTTTGTGTCCGCTTGGCAGCGGCGGCATCCAACTCGTCCACCCGCTGCGTGTGGATGCGCCCCGGCATCACGACGTTGACGGTGATCCCATCCGCCGCCACCTCATTCGCCAATGTCTTGGACCAACCCACAACCGCCGACCGTATCCCGTTCGACAAAGCAAGGTTGGGGATCGGCTGCTCCACACCCGATGACGTGACCGAGATCACACGCCCCCAGCCCCGCGCCTTCATCTCGGGCAACAGCCGCGTTGTCAGATGAAAGATATTCGCCGCCATCGCCTCGAACTGAGACAGCCAAGCGCCACGATCCGCGTCCTGCGCGGTGCCGGGGGGTGGGCCGCCACTGTTGTTGACGATGATGTCAACGCCACCCTTGGCCAGCAGATCGTTCACCACCGCATCCACTGACGCCAGATCGGAGAGATCCAGAGTCATTGGGTGGACATTCTCCATTCCTTTGGCCCATGCCTCGATCTTGTCCCGGCTGCGGGCGGCGGCAAAAACGGTTGTGCCTTCGGCGGCCAGCGATTTGGCAATCGCCATGCCAAGGCCACGGCTGGCCCCCAGCACAAGCGCGCGTTTTCCAGTCAGTCCAAGATCCATCAATCCAGCTCCTTCAATCTTTTTTTCTGTCGCGCGATCAGCAGATCCACTTCTGCCCGGCTGGCTGCCGACAGCGCTGCCCCTGGTTTGCGCAGCGCATCATGCGCGATGATGCCCCGCTTCGCCAAAGTGTATTTGCGGATGGCAAGGCCCATGCCCGGCTGCTGTTCGAAGCGTGCCAAGGGCAGATAGGCATCAAACAGGTCACGTGCCCGGTCCATCTGTCCTTTGGCGTGATGTTCGACCACGGCCACCATCATTTCGGGGTAAGCAAAGCCGGTCATGGCGCCGTCTGCCCCGCGTTCCATCTCTTCGGGCAGGAACACGCCGCCGTTGCCACAAAGGATCGAGATCCGCCGGTTCAGCACGCCATCCCGCCGCAGAGCGGTGATCTTTTCCAGTCCCGGCCACTCTTCATGCTTGAGACAGACGCAAGTCGGCAGGTCGTTCATGATCCGCGCGATGACGCCGTTCGACATCTGCACCCCAGTGGCCAGAGGAAAATCCTGCAAGACAAAAGGCACATTACCCAGCAGTTCAGCCACTTGCCGGTAGTAGGTGACGATCTGGTCATCGGTCCGCAGGCTGCCCGGAGGGGCCACCATCACGCCCGCCGCGCCCAAATCCATCACCATCCGCGTCAGCGTATCCATCTGCGCGAAGCCGGGGGCCGAGACGCCGACGACCACAGGGACCCGCCCCGCGACGCGCTTGAGGATACGCTCTACCACATCGCGCGACTCTTCCACCGTCAGCTTGGGCGCTTCGCCCATCATGCCCAGAACGGTCAAGCCCGTTGCCCCGGCCTCAAGGTAGAAATCGACCATGCGGTCGCAACTGTCCATGTCGATGCGCCCATCGGGATGAAACGGTGTCACCGCGATGACGTAAACGCCCCGCGCCTGGGTGGTAAGAAGTGTCATGCTCTGTCCTGTCGTGTCTTTTGCAATGCTACGCGGCCAATCGCCATCGCGGTTGCGGCCTGACATGGTTCCACCACGGGCAGGCCAAGGTAGGTCTCAAGATCGGTGCGGAATGCGGTCATCCCGGCGCAACCAAGGATCAACACGTCCGCCATCGCCTCGTCGCGCAGACGGGTGCCGACAGTCTTCAGTCGGTCGAACGTCCGCCCGGCATCGGCAAGGTCCAGCACGCCAAGTTCCAGCGGCATGTCGCTGGCCAGACGATCCATCACACCCATCGCGCCGACATAGCGCATATGGCGGGGAATGCTGCGCGAAAGGATCGAGATGATACCGAACCGCTGCCCCATGGTCATGGCGGTCAGGATCGACGCCTCGGCGATCCCCAGAACGGGGCGCGCGGATTGTTCGCGCAGGGCGGCAAGACCAGGGTCCGAATAGCAGGCCACAACAAAGGCTGAGGCGCTGTCCTCAAGCTTGGCGCAATGGGCCAGCAAAGGGGCGACGACGCCATCGACATGTGCCTGCGTCTCGATCCCCGGCGGGCCTTCGGCCAAACTGCGGGCTTCGATCGCGACAGGGCTTGCCGCGCGCATCGGATCGACGGCCCGGTCGATGCCGTCGGTCACATGCTGGCTGCTGTTCGGGTTGATCACATAGATCGTCATGGCTTTGCGCCCTCCTCACCCCAAAAATCCGACGGCCGTTCAAGGTCGGCGGCTCCACCGATCCGTTCAATCATTAGCGCGGCCTGTGTTGCGGCGTCAGCCAGAATTGCGGCCTCGTCCACCTGTGTCGCACGACCGTTCCGCAACACGATCTGACCGCCGACCATCACCATCGACACGTCATTGCCGTTGGCAAAACATATCAGGCGATGCAACGGCATGTTGGGCGGATAAAGATGCGGTTTGCGCATGTCGACCATGACGATGTCGGCCGCCTTGCCGATTTCAAGCGAACCGATCCGGTCCGACATCCCCAAGGCACGCGCTGCCCCGATGGTGCACATTTCCAGAACCTTGCCGATGGGCAGGACGGAGGCATCGCGGAAGAAAGTGCGGTGGTAGTGCATGGCTTGCTGCATGTGACGGAACATGTCGGCCGAACGATCCGGGGCAGTGGCATCTGATCCCAGCGCGACAGTTGCCCCCACTGCCATCAACTCGATGGCCGGGCACCGGCCCATGATCGAGGCATTGGCCGAGGGGTTGTGCGCGACCTTGGTATCCGTGCGAGCGATCAGCGTGATTTCGTCCGAATGCAGATCAATGCAATGCGACAAGAGGCTGTCAGGTCCCAACAGCCCCAGTTCCTGCGCCCGTCTGACCGAGCCGCGCCAGTGGCCATCCTGCGTGAAGATCAGGCCACGTGCGCGGGCAAAGGCGCGCACCTCCTGCGCCTGCGCGCAGGCTTCGGCGTAGTCCTCGCGGGTCATGTCACGTTCATGTTCATCGCGCAGCACCGGATAGAGCATTGCGATCTGGATGCGACCCTGATGGGTGTCGTGCCAGTCTTCGACCACCTGCTGACATGTGCCGAGTTGCTGCGTGAAAGTGACATCATAGGTCTGCCGCGTGCCATCCTTCCACTCTGCGTAGAGGCGTGTATGTGGCGCGCGGGTGGGGCCTACAGCCACCATACTGCGGGTGCCGACCTCGACCACGCCACGACAATGCGCGGCGGCGTAGGTGGGGTTATCCGTCCGCATGATCGTATCGCCGCCACCCAGCAGGGACACGCCGGTCGTCACCCCGAAACGCAACCGTTCCAATGCGGCCAGACGCGCCTCGGCATACCAGAAGTCAGGCGGCGACACCTGCGTATAGACCTCGCCGCAGATGTTTTCCCAGCGGTCACCGCCATGCATCCCCATCGACTTGATCAGCCCATGCCCTGCATGGGCATGCACGTCGATCAACCCCGGCAGCATCACATGGCCGGTGCAGTCGATGACTTGGGCAGCCTGCACGCTGTCCCGCAGGGTGTCAGCTGCATCGATAGCGACGATCTGGCCATCACGGACAGCAATCCCGCCATCCTCTATCACACGCCGCGCGGGGTCCATCGTGACGATGGTGCCACCGATGAAAACTGTATCAGCGTGCATTCCGACCCTCGTCCAGTTCTGGCAAGCGCGCCACGTCGATCACACCATCAGCGGGCATGGCGAAATTCGGATGGGAGCCAGCCAGACCAATCACCCGCAGCGGGTTGTAGAGCGTCAGCCAAGCCGGATCGTCCTGTAGCATCCGGTAAGCCGCACGCCAAATTTCGGCGCGAGCTTCGCGGTCTGTGGTCCTGCGCCCCTTGTCGATCAGCACCTCGATTTCTGCGTTGGCATAGCCTTGCCACCACGCCCCCGCGACACGGGAGTCGATCTTTTCATACAGTACGCGATAGGTGCTCATCGGACTGGAATCGAAAACGCACAGATCCCGGATTTCCTTGCGGCGAACCATATGGGCGTAATCCTCGCGCGCTGGGTGGGTATGCACGCGCAGCGTTACTCCAACCTGCGCCAATTGCTGGCCCAATGCCGCGGTCAGGCGTTCCGCCTCATCGGGCAGGCGTGTCGGGCAATCCACCTCAAGCGTCAGACCGTCGGGATACCCAGCCTCGGCCATCAATGCGCGCGCTGTGTCGCGGTCCAACGCCGCAGCTTGGCCCTGTGCTGCGCCATAGTGCTGCGGGCTGACAAAACCGTGCAGCGGACAGGCGGCCCCCGCAACCACCTCGGCAATCAACGCATCCCGATCAACGGCAATCCTGAGCGCCCGCCTCATGCGTGCATCTGCCAAAGGACCACGCGCCGCGTTCAGAAGGTAGATGATCGCAACCGGCGACAGATAGACATGGCGCATCGCACCCAGCCTTTCCGAGGCCAGAAAATCCAGACCATTGGCGACCTGCACCATGCCCTGTTCCAGCATGGTCAAACGCAGATCAGGGTCAGGCACGCTTTGCCATGTCATGACCGGATTGGCGGGGGTTCCCGCAAAATGGTGATCCAACCTGCGGGCGGTCACATGGTCTGTGGTCATAGCGTCAAGTTTGTAGGGTCCAGAGCCGACCTGATGGCCATAATCGCCGGCATCCAGCGCGGCAAAGGCCGAAGGCGCGACGATGAATCCCTGTTCAAGCACGTCCAGCAGATCCGCCATCGGTGATTGCAGGGTCACGCGCAGCGTGACCGGATCTATCACGTCGCAGATCGCATGCCCCAGATATTGCCGCCAGACGGCAGGCGCACCCAGCGTGTAGCCCTTGTCCTCGCGCGCCATACGCTCAAGGCATGCGGCAACGGCAGTAGCGTCACAGGCTGTGCCGTCATGAAAGGTGACATCGGGTTGCAGGTGAAAGGTCCATTGACAGGCATCCTCTGACACGTCCCAGCGACGCGCCAGATGCGGGACATAGTCCTGCCCGACCCGCCGCACGAGCGTGTCATAGAGCGCATGGTAGATCGTCAGCGTGTCACTGGCATCCGTGCAGTCATGCGGGTCCTGAAGCCCCACGCGGGCTTGTGCAATCACGGTCATCGTCTGTCCCTGTCCGGTTCGTCCACAAGATGGCAAGCGACGCTTTGCCCGCCGCCCACATCCTTGAGCGTGGGGCGTTCCAGCGCGCAACGCTCCCATGCAAAGGGGCAGCGCGTGCGGAAACAGCATCCGGACGGAAGGTCCAATGCGGAGGGCACCTCGCCGCTGAGAGTGATCTCTTCGATGTCACGCTTGGGCTTGATGCTGGGTGCGGCCGACAGAAGCGCGCGGGTATAGGGATGGCGCGGTGTCGCGAAGAGGACGTCCCGCGGCGCGGTTTCGACCATGAAACCCAGATACATCACGCCGACAGTGTCCGCGATATGCTGCACCACGGACAGGTCGTGGCTGATGAAGAGATAGGACAAGCCGAACTCGTCGCGCAGGTCCATCATCAGGTTCAGGATCTGCGCCTGAATGGACACATCCAGTGCCGAGACAGGTTCATCCGCGATGATCAGCCCGGGCATGACGGACAGCGCCCGCGCGATCCCGATCCGCTGCCGCTGGCCGCCGGAAAACTGATGCGGGTAACGCCCGGCATGTTCAGCGTTCAGCCCGACCTTGGCCAGAAGTTGCTGGGTTTTCGCGGGCACAGACTTGCGATCCTGGGCGGTTTTCATCTGCTGGAGCAAGGGTTCCGCTACGATATCACGCACCCGCTGACGCGGATTGAGACTGGCGTAAGGGTCCTGAAAGATCATCTGCATCTTGGAGCGCACGGGCAGCATTTCGGCAAATCCGTAGCTCGCGACATCTTCGCCATCGACGCGGATTTCGCCTTTGGTCGGTTGGTAGATGCGCGCGATGGTCTTGGCGACGGTGGACTTGCCACAGCCGCTTTCACCGACCAATGCCATGATCTCACCGCGCTGGATGCGAAAGCTGACCCCGTTCACCGCGTGGACAACGGGACGTTCGATGCGCAGTCCCCGGCTGTCCAGTTTCAAACGGTCAAGCACTCCGCCGCCAATGGGGAAATGCATTTCGAGGTCGCGCACCTCCAGCATGGGTGTGGCATCGGTCATGCACTGTCTCCCGGTTGCAAAGGATAGTGGCAGGCCGCCCATTGCGCCGCATTTTGCGGGTGCAGTTCCGGCTCCTCCTCGGCGCAACGCGCCTGTGCGCGCGGGCAGCGGTCACGGAAGTTGCACCCTTTGGGCAAGTTACGGATATCCGGCACGGTTCCGGGGATCTGCTTGAGGCGCGCATGAGGATTGGCCGGATCAGGGATGCTGTCGATCAGTCCACGGGTATAGGGATGTGCAGGCGCTTCGATCAGATCCCGGGTCCGCCCCCGCTCGACGACCTTGCCGCAGTAGAGCACGGTGATGTGGTCGGCCATTTCCGACACCACGGCCAGATCATGCGTGATCAGGATCATCGAGGCGCCCTTTTCGGCGATCTGACGCCGCATCAGCTTGAGGATCTGGCTCTGGATCGTCACGTCCAGCGCCGTCGTCGGCTCGTCCGCGATGATCAGGCGCGGACGCGCGAGCATGGCAATCGCGATCACGACGCGCTGCCGCATCCCGCCGGAAAACTGGTGCGGATAGGCCGACAGACGCTCTGCCGCGCGGCTGATACCCACGCTTTCCAGCATCTCGACACAGGCGCGGTGGCGGGCATCGGCATCCAGATCGGTATGCAGGCGCAGCACCTCGTCCATCTGCTGGCCCACGGTATGCAGCGGGTTCAGGGATGTCATCGGGTCCTGAAACACCATCGAAATCTCGCGGCCACGGATCTGGCGCAGACGCTCTTCCCCGGCTTGCGCAAGATCCTCGCCATTCAGCAGGATCTCTCCGCCCATGATCTGACCGGGGCTGTCGATCAGGCCAAGAATCGAGAAGCCGACCACGGATTTTCCGCCGCCGCTTTCCCCGACAAGGCCCATTACTTCGCCCTTGCCGATCTGGAAACTGACGCCGTTGACCGCTTTCACGGTGCCGGAAAATGTGTGGAAATACGTCCGCAGATCGCGCACGTCCAGCAGGGTGTTGTCTGTCGCCGTTGCCATCATTTCAGCCTCGGGTTCAGTTCGTCGCGCAGGAAATCCCCGAACAGATTGATCCCGAACACCAGCATCATGATCGCCACCCCCGGAAAGACCGAGGTCCACCACAATCCGCTGAACAACACGTCAAACCCGTTCTTGATCAAAAGCCCAAGCGAGGGCTGGGTGATCGGCACGCCCACCCCCAGAAAGCTGAGCGAGGCTTCGATCAGCACGAAGGTGCCCACCTGGATGGTGGCGATCACGATCAGCGGGGTCAGCACATTTGGCAGCACATGCTTGCGGATGATTGCCGTGTTTGGCAGGCCCGCGACCTTGGCGGCTTGCACATATTCCTTCTTGATCTCGGACAGGGTCGAACCGCGCACTGTCCGGGCATAGACCACCCAGCCGACAGCCGTCAAAGCGATCAGGACCTTGTCCACCCCGGTGCCCACGGCCGACATCAGGAACAGGGCAATCAGGATCGAGGGGAAGGAGAGCTGGATATCCGCGATCCGCATGATCACGGAATCGACGATACCGCCATAGAACCCGGCAATCAGGCCCAGCAGCGTGCCGATGGTGCAGGAGGCGATCATCGCCACCAGTCCGATGAACACTGAGATCCGCGCGCCATACAGGATCGAGGCCCAGACGTCGCGCCCCTGCCCGTCCGTCCCCAACGGAAACTGCGGGTCGCCGCCGTCCAGCCAGACGGGAGGCTTGTAGCTATCCATCAGGTTCAACGCCGCGATGTCATAAGGGTTCTGCGCGACAAGAAACGGCCCCGCAATGACAGCCACGGCAAAGGTCAGCATCAGCGCGCTTCCAATGATCGCAGAGGCGCTGCGCGAATAATTGTGGAAGAACTCCGATTGGAAGAAACCGGTCATGCGCCCCTCATTTCAGCGTGATGCGGGGGTCGATCAGCGTATAGACGATGTCGACCAGAAAATTGATCACCACGAAGATCAGGGCAACCAGCATCAGGTAGACGACGATGACGGGCCTGTCCGCGCGATAGATGGAATCGATCAGAAGCTTGCCCATGCCGGGCCAGGAAAAGATCGTTTCGGTGATGGTGGCAAAAGCGATCAGGTCACCCAGTTGCAGGCCGAAGATCGTCACCACGGGGATCAGCGCGTTCTTGAGGCCGTGCTTATACAGGACGTCATGGCGTGTGGCCCCCTTGGCGCGGGCGAATTTCATATAGTCCTGCCGCGCCACCTCCATCATGCCCGCGCGGGTCATCCGCAGCAGGATGGCCATGGTCCCCAATGACAGCGTGATCGCGGGAAGCGCGATGTGGTGCCAGCCGTCCCATGTCGCCAGACTGACGCGGAGGCCGAACACCTCGGCCGTGTCGCCACGTCCCGAAGAGGGGAAGATTCCCCAGTGCACGGCGAAGAGATAGATCAGCACCATGCCGACCCAGAACCCCGGCAGCGAAATACCCAGCAGCGAGCCTGCCATGATCATGCGGCTGAGACGCCCGTTCGGGTTGGCGCCGGCATAGACACCCAAAGGGATGGCCACGACGACGGCCAGAACCATCGCGACCACGACCATCTCGATCGTCGCGGGCATCCGTTCAAGGATCAGGGTCATCGCGGGCTGGCGAAAAACATAGGATTGGCCGAAATCACCCTGCAAGAGACTGGTGATGAAAATCCAGTATTGCACCGGCAGGGACTGATCGAGGCCAAGGATACGCCGCGCCTGTGCAATCTCGGCATCTGTGGCGTCGATGGGAACGATCATGAACACCGGATCGCCGGTAAAGCTCATCATGAGGAACACCACCAGCGAGACAACCCACAGCACAAGGGCCATCTGAATCAGGCGTTTGAGCAGATATCCAAGCATCCGGTTCTACCGTCTTTCCGAGAAAGGCAAGAAAAGCCCCCAGCATCATGGCGATGCTGGGGGCGATGTCAGAGTCGCTTACTCGATGTCCATTTCGAAGGCCGACAGGAACTTGTCGGTACGCGGCTTCAGCATCACGCCTTCGCGCACACCGTAGATGTCCTGTTCGTAGTGAACCGGGATCATCGGAATGTCCGCCATGAGCAGCTTGGTCGCCTCTTGCAGGTTCGCATCACGCTCGGCCACATCCGGAGTGGAATCCGCCTTGTCGATCAGCGCATCCACATCCGCATTGGAATAGGAGCTGCGGTTGACCTGACCATAACCCTCTTTCTTGTCGCGGGAATAGAACAGCGCGGCATACATCGAACCGGCATCACCTGCGGGCACGTCCCATCCGCTCATGATGAAGCTGGAGTTGTCGGATGGCACGCGAATATAGCCCCAGAAATTCGACTTGGGCATGATGTTCAGGTTCAGCGTCACGTTGATCTTGGCCAGCATCGACGCCAGTGCCTGTGCGATCTGCGCATCGTTGACATAGCGGTTGTTGGTCGCGTCCAGCGTCATGGTGAAGCCATCGGGGAAACCAGCCTCGGCCATCAGGGCTTTCGCCTTTTCGATATCCACCGGATACATCTGGCGGAAATCCATCCCGTCGACATAACCGAGGTGGGACTCAGGCACAAACTGCGCGCTGGGTGTGGCCAGTCCGTTCATGACGATCTTGTTGATGGCATCCACGTCAATGGCCCTGGCAATCGCCTCGCGCACGCGCTGATCCACCATCGGGTTTGGACCTTCGATCGTGGGCGACTCCGCGCGGGTGTCCATGGCAAGAACCACGTTCAGAAGGCTTGGTCGGGTGATCACCTCGAACCCGCTTTCGTTGCGAACGCGGTCCACGTCGCGCACAGCCAGATCCTGCACCACATCAACTTCGCCGGTCAGCAGAGCCGCCGTGCGGGTGGCGGGGTTGGTGATCGGACGGAAGGTCACCGTCTTGATCCTGGGCGCGCCGCCCCAATAGTCGTCGAACGCGGACAGAACCAGCCGCTCCTCCTTGATCCACTCCTCCAGCTTGTAGGGCCCGGTGCCCATCGGCTTGAGGTCCATCTGCTCATCACCCGTCGTGGTCGTGTATTCTTCGTCAAGGATCAGAAGTTCGGCCAGATCATTGGGCAGCACGGCATAGGGCTTTGGCGTGGTGATTTCCACCGTGAGGTCGTCAACAGCGGTGACCGACGCGATATTCGCAACCAGATCAGGGCGGATCGAGGCGCGCGCCTTTTCCACGGTAAAGACCACATCCGACGCTGTGAAAGCATTGCCGTTGTGGAATGTCACGCCCTCGCGCAGCTTGAAACGCCATGTGGTGTCATTCACTGTTTCCCAGCTTTCAGCCAGACCGGGGCCAAACTCCAACTCGGCGCTGCGGGCGACCAGCGGGTCGTAGAGATGGTAATACATGATGTTCGAGGACAATTCCTCGCCAGCTAGCGGGTAAAGGTGGCTGGGATCGGCCGTCAGACCGATTGTCAACGATTTGTCTTGGGCAAGTGAGGCGCCGGCCGTGGCCACGACCAGTGTCGCGCCCAATGCGCCCATGCGCCATACGGTGTGAGACAGGGTTTTCATGATAGCTCCATTGTTGGTTGCTTTCGCGCGGGGTAATGGGGACGTTGTGCCGCCACTCTTGTTTTTTGTTGGGGAAAACTGGGGTCAGTGGCCGGGCTTGGCCGTCTGAACTTCGATCTGATAGCCTTCGGGATCGTTCATCACGAATGCGCGGATCCCAAGTTCGGCGCTGTCGCGCGGCGCTGTCAGGCCGGGCACTTGCTTGAACGCAGCCCATGCATGCCAGGCGTCTACATCCGGTACACGCAGGCAAAGCTGCACTGTCTTGTGCGCAGCCCATTTCTGCATTCCGCGCGTTTCATCGACGAGGCCGACATGCGCCTGGCCGTCGATGCGATAGATCTTGGACCACCCCTGATCAATCGCCAGCGTCAATCCCAGCACGTCCTCGTAAAAGGCCATGGCACGCGGCAGGTCGCGATAATACTGAAAGGTGATGGCGAGGACGATCCCGTCGGTCGGTCGCAGTGGCGCTGGCGCGGTCATGTTCCATCTCTCTGTCCAATGTGTATCCCGACTGTATACACGATGAACACCGAGTCAACATCCCAGCGCCACTCTTTGCCGCGCAGGAGGGGCTTTCGCTCAGAATGGGTGATAAATGTGCGAGATGATCGATTCGCGCACTTTCTTGAGATGCAACTTCATCGCATCCGAGGCCTGATCAGCATCCCCGGTCAGGATCGCGTCGATGATGGCGATGTGCTCATGACATCCCGGCTCGAATCTTTCGGGAATCGAGCCTTGGTCATACATCCGGGTCTTGATCTTCAAGCCTTCGATCAACTCGCCCAGCAACTGTGATCCGGCCATCTCGGCGATGGTCAGATGAAGCCTTTCATCCAGCGCGTAATGGGTATCCGGATCGGGGCGCGGACCTGTCAGGAACCCTTCGACCTGCGCCCGCAAAGCCAATAAATCTTCGGTTTTCTTGCCTGAAGTGGCTGCTTTCCGGGCGGCTTCACACTCCAGCAGGCTACGGACATGAAGGATTTCCATGATGTCTTTCAGGGAAACGCTGTTGACCGCAGGCGTGCCGCCAGAGGTGCGGGTCGCGAAGCCCTCGCTGATCAACTGGCTGATCGCCTCGCGCACGGGTGTGCGGGAAACACCCAGCTGATCGGCGAAACTTTTCTCGCGCAGCAGGGCGCCGGGCGGCAGGGTCCCATCCAGTATCATGGACTTCATGCGTTCGTAAGTTGAACTGCCCAAGGTCTTAGCCGTTTCGGCCATGAGTTTCCCTCCTGATCGCCCCGACACCTTCGGTCTCTTGCACGCGACATGTTAATGATCCAGTATTCAGTATACACTTGGTATATCAATATGCAAACCAGAGCGGCGGCCCGGACATGACAGAGCACGACTTCGACACCATCATTCGCAGCGGCGCTGTCGTGCATGCGGGCGGAACAGGGCGCGCCGACATCGGCATTCGGGGTGGCAAGATCGCCGCGATTGCGGAACGCCTCGATGCGCGGGCACAGACCGAGATCGATGCAGACGGGCTTCTGGTGCTGCCGGGTGGCGTGGATACGCATTGCCATATCGAGCAGATCTCCGGGGCGGGCCTGCTGAACGCGGATACGTTCGAGACGGCCACGCGATCGGCCGCGATGGGAGGGACAACGAGCGTGGTGTCTTTCGCGGCACAACATCCCGGCAACCGGATGGCCACGGTCGTCAAGGATTATGCCGCGTTGGCCCGCAAGGGTGCGCTGATCGACTACGCTTTCCACATGATTGTCGCGGATACCAAGGACGGCAATCTGACCCATGACATTCCAAGCCTGATCACCGAAGGGCATAGATCGATCAAGATCTTCACGACCTATGACAAGGTGCGACAGGATGACAAATCGATCCTCGACATTCTGGATGTGGCGAAACATCAGGGCGCTCTGGTTTGTTTTCATGCCGAGAATGACGGCCTGATCCGCCACATGACCGAAAAGCTTCTGGCTGAGGGAAAGACTGCCCCGAAGTATCACGCCGAGTCGCATCCACGCGAGGCCGAAATCGAAGCCATCGACCGCATGTGCCGTTTTGCTGAATTCACCGGCGCGCGGATCATGATTTTTCATGTCTCGACTCGCGAGGGCGCGCAGATCATCCGCGAGGCGCGCGCGCGCGGTGTCCGTGTCGCGGCCGAAACCTGCCCTCACTATCTGTTCATGACAGTGGATATTCTGGAGCGCGAAAATCCCGCCCGGTTCATGTGTTCTCCGCCGCAGCGGACTGTTGATGATCAGATTGCCCTCTGGGACGCGATCGCGGATGGCACGATTACCTTGATCACTTCGGACCATGCGCCCTATCGCATGGACGAAACCGGCAAGTTCGCCAATGGTGCTGATGCGCCCTTCAATCGTATCGCGAACGGGATGCCCGGGCTTGAGACGCGCCTGCCCCTGATGTTCCATGCGATGGTGAACCAGAGGCGTATGTCGGTGGAAAGCTTCGTGGCCTTGACCGCGACTGCGCCAGCGCGTGCTTTCGGGCTGACGAACAAGGGTCAGATCGCGCTTGGTTTTGACGCGGATATTGCCCTTTGGGACATCAGGCGGTCGCATACTTATGGAGCAAATGATTTGCACGACAATGTGGGTTACAACCCGTTTGAGGGTACCGAGGTTCTGGGCATGCCCATCACAGTTCTGTCGCGCGGGAATGTCATCGTCAGGGATCGTGTCATCGAAGGCATGGCAGGGCGCGGCATATGGCAACCCATGTCAGCCACGTCCATGCAAAGCTGACATCCTGTGTTAGCGTTTGCGCGCCCTGTGGGTCGTGTAAAGATCCCATGCCGCCAGAAGCACGGTAAGGGCGATCACAGCAGACAGATCCAAGCGGGGTACGTGGATCACAAGGATTGCCAGAAAGGCAACCAGCACAATAAATGCAAACAGTCCCATAAGTTTGTTCATGGTATCAGTTCCCCTGATCGAGGGTTTCAAGATGTGTGGCCAACCAACGGGCCGTCCGCAATAGCCGGGCGTCATCACCGCGCCGTCCAACCAGCTGCACGCCCATGGGAAGACCGTTCTCGGACGTGAACACAGGCAGGGTAACGGCGGGCATTCCGCTTAGTGTCCAAAGCCCGTTGAAGATGGCGCTGCCCGTATCGTCCAGACCCTTTGGTGCGGGTCCGGGTGCGGCGGGGCACAGGATCGCATCACAGCGGGCAAAAATCGCCTCCAACCCTGCATTCATCAGATCACGCCAGTCAAGCGCTGCGATGTAATCGCGCGCAAGCACCGATTTGCCCTCGTCCATGGCGGCGGTCAGCTTGTCCGACATCCGATCGCGACCGCGACGCTCCAAACCATAGTAGCATTTGGCCATTTCGGCAAAATTGATCCGCTGGCGTATCGCGGCGACATCGTCCAGACCGGGCAATGGTGCCTCGAAACACTGATCCCCCAGCAGTGCCGCGAGTTCTTCGACTGCGGCGGTCATCTGCGGATCGGCCTGATCCCAACCCGGTGGTCTGGCAAAGGCGAAGACCGGGGTGACCGGGGCCTTGGACTGCGCCACGCTCAGCATGCGCGGCATCGGGATCGGTGCTGTCGCGCGGTCGGCCGGATCATGGCCCACAAGAACGTCTGCGAGCAAGGCGCAATCTTCAACGCTGCGGGCAAAGACGCCAACGGTATCCAGAAAGGGCGATTGCGGCAGGATACCCGTGCGCGGGATCAACCCGAAACTTGGTTTGAGACCGACAATGCCACAGAAAGACGCGGGCCTGATCACCGAGCCCCCCGTTTGCGTGCCGATGGACAGGGGCACCATACCGGCAGCGACAGCCGCGGCAGATCCCTGCGACGACCCGCCGGGCGTGTGGGTGCTGTTGTGGGGATTGCGTGTCTTGCCCGGATGCATGAAGGCGCATTCCGTGGTGACCGTCTTGCCAAGAATGATGGCCCCCGCCGCGCGCAGACGCGCAACGATCCAGGCATCCTCGGCCGGCACACGACCAGCGTCGATGGGTGTGCCGTTTTCGGTCGGAATGCCCTTGGTGTCGATGATGTCCTTCAGACCGACAGGCAGACCATGCAGCGGACCCAATGGTTTGCCGGATTGGCGCCATTGATCCAACCGCTGCGCCTGTTGCAACGCATGGTCGCCATCCAGCCACGCCCAGGCCCCGACTTCCGGTTCAATGGCGGCAATCCGCGCCAGACAGGCTTCGACCAGATCAACGGCACGCAAGGCACCCGAGGCGAGGCGGTCGCGCATCTCGACCGCCCCAAGCCCAAGGATTGCCTGCGCCTTATCGCTGTGGGCCATAGAAGGCATCCGGCAGGCTGAACACGATCTGCGGGAAGGTATACATCAACACCATCGCGATCAGCACCATCCCGCAATAGGGCAGCACGCCTTTGAAAATCTCGGTCAGCTTGATATTGGGTGGAGCGATCCCCTTTAGATAATACGCACTCATGGCCATTGGTGGCGTCAGGAAGCTTGTTTGCAGGTTCAGTGCCACAAGCACGCCAAAGAACAGCGGGTCAATTTCGAACAGTGGCAGAAGCGGCAGGAAGATCGGCACGAAGATGATGATGATCTCGGACCACTCCAGCGGCCAGCCAAGCAGGAAGATGATCAACTGCGCGATGATCAGGAACTGAATCGGCGTCAGGTCCAGACCTTTGACGAATTCCGCGATCACATGCTCACCGCCCAGATAGCTGAACACGGCCGAGAATGTGTAGGACCCGACAAAGAGCCAGCAGACCATCGCCGTCGTGCGGACGGTCAGATAGACGCTCTCGCGCAGGCGATCGAAGGTCATGGCGCGATAGGCGATGGCCAGAACGATACCACCCAGCGCGCCGATGGAGGCGGCTTCCGTCGGGGTCGCCAGACCGAACAGGATCGAACCCAGCACCGACAGGATCAGGACAGCAAGCGGCAGGAAGCTGGTGGCCAGCATCCACATCATCTTGCCAAAGGGCACCTCGGGCAGTTCTTCCTTGGTGGGCTTCGGGGCAAGAGATGGGTTGAGAATGGAACGGACCACGATGTAGGTCAGATAAAGACCAACGAGCACCAGTCCAGGCAGCAGCGCCGCCGCATAGAGACGCACGATCGACACACCCGAAGATGCCGCATAGACGATCAGCATGATCGACGGCGGGATCAGGATGCCCAATGTACCGCCTGCGCAGATGATCCCGGTGGCAAAGCTGTGATCGTAGCGCATCTTGAGCATCTGCGGCAGCGCCAGCAGACCCATGAGCGTCACGACCGCACCCACGATCCCGGTCGCGGTTGCAAAGAGCGCGCAAGTGATCAGCGCGGCCACACCCAGAGATCCGGGAACGCTGCGTGTCGCGACGGCCAGCGTACTGAACAGCTTGTCCACGATATTCGCGCGTTCCACGATGTATCCCATGAACAGGAACAGCGGGATCGCGGTCAGCACCTCGTTGGAAATGACCGTGTATGTCTGGTTCACAAACAGATCGAATATTCGGTTGTTATAGAACCCTTCGATCCAGAGCTGGGTCGATTCCCACCATCCGGCATCCTCGCCCAGACGGTTGAAGGCCCGCCACATGCGCGACGGTTCGAAATAGGCGTAGTAGCCAAATCCGATACCGATAGCCATCAGTGTGAAGGCAATGGGAAACCCCAAAAACACACAAAAAATGAAGATGCCAAGCATGGTCAAGGCGATCTGAGGATCGGTCACGGTGTGAACTCCACATCTGGAAGGGCAGGAACGGATAACCTGAGGATCAGGCCGGGTCGTGTGACTGCCCTTCGGCAGCCTGTTTCATCAGCAAGGTTTCGGTCTCTTCGACATCGGACGCGATGGGCGGCCATTGCCCTTCACGGATACAGATGATGCAGCGGAACACTTGCGCGATCCCCTGAATGATCAGCAGGATGCCAGCAGCGACGATCACTGTCTTGAACTGGTAGATCGGAATACCCGCAGGGCTGTTGACGGACACTTCGGCATAACCCCAGGAACGGCTTGCATATTTCCAGCCCGCAAAGACCAGTGCGAGGATTCCCGGAAAGAAGAACAGGACATAGAGTGTCAGGTCCACCTTGGCCTGTGTCCTGTCGGACCACAGCCGATAGAGGAAGTCGCCGCGAACATGTCCGCCGCGCGACAACGTATAGGCCCCGCCCATCATGAACAGCGTGCCGTACATGATGAAACTGATATCAAGCGCCCAGGGTGTCGGACTGTTGAACAGATATCGGACCAGAACTTCATAGCTCATCCCGAAGGTCATCAGGATGATCAGCCAGCCGAAAGCCTTGCCGAACCAGGCCGAAAGACTGTCGGCAAATCGGATATAGTGCTGCATTACGCAAACTCCGTGCGGGACGCGTCACAGGCAAAGGAAGGCGCGGGACGACCCGCGCCTTCCGGCTGATCAGAGTTTCAGCTTGCCCGGGAAATAGTGCTCGAACGCCAGACCCAGATCGGGTGCGTTCATCAGCTCGTAATAGGCGACCTTTTCGGTCCACTCACGCTGGCTGTCCATGACCTTCTTGTTGAAAGGATCGGATTCCAGATCAACGATCAGTTTGTCCCATGCTTCCAGCTGTGCCGCCAGAATCTCTTTCGAGGTCCGGTGGACAGTGACGCCGGCATCCGACTGAAGCTCAGACAGATCCTTGGAATACTCGCGCATCGCCAGCGCCAGGTTCGAGGTGGCCGAGGCTTCGACAGCATGCTTCAGGATTGCCTGAAGGTCTTCCGGCAGGTCTTCCATGAAGTCGCGGTTGAACAGGAATTCAAACGACTCGGATGCCTGATGATAGGACGAGAGGTAATAGTTCTTGGCCACGTCCTGTGCACCGAAACGACGGTCCGACGACGGGTTGTTGAACTCGAACGCGTCGATCACGCCACGCTCCATCGCGGGGACGATCTCGCCGCCGGGAAGCTGTGCCACGGACATGCCCATACCCTGCAACAGGTCAGCCGCAAGACCCACGGTGCGATACTTGAAGCCCTGAATGTCCGCGACGGTGTTCACCTCGGTCTTGAACCAGCCGAAGGGCTGCGCGGGCATCGGCATGCCCATCATCCCGATCACGTTCAGGCCCAGAATGTCCTGCGTCAGTTCGCGGTAAAGCTCTGCGCCGCCACCCTGATAGAACCAGGCCAGCATGGTCGTGGCAGACCCGCCGAACACCGGGCCGGTGCCGAAGAAGGACGCGGCCTTGGATTTGCCGTACCAGTAGACGGGCACTGTATGCGCTGCGTCGATCACACCGTCATGCACGGCGTCCATCACCTGGAACGCACCAACCACGGCACCCGCCGGCAGCAGGTCAATGGTCAGACGACCACCCGACATCGCCTCGACACGGGCCGTATATTCGCGGGCCATATCCATCCAGATATCGGATGCCGGCCACGAGGTCTGCATCTTCATCACGATCGGCGCTTGCGCCAGAACAGCAGGGGCTGCAAGTGCGGTGGCTGCGGCAGCAGACCCGCCAAGTGCACCCTTGCGCAGGAAAGAACGGCGCGAAAGCCGCGCTGCTTCACGAGTATCAGTCATTGGTGTCCTCCCAGACGATGAAGTCGCTTGATGCGACAGGCAATCGACCCTCATCCTAAATCGGAATATGTGAATTGCAAGTCCTGGTAAGAAAACTTGACCAGATTTCCGCCCTCACTGCCAGATGCCGGGATCACGCCACACGATCGCCCGGTTCCTTTCCCGCGAAGAAGGCATCCAGATTGTCCAACGCCCGAAAGCCCATCGCGTCGCGGGTTTCTTCGGTGGCGGATCCGATATGCGGCAGCAGGAAAACATTGGGCAAGGCTGCGAGCGCAGGATTTCCTCCGGGCTCGTTGCGGAATACGTCCAGCCCTGCTGCGAACAGCTTGCCGGATACCAGAGCATCAGCCAGCGCGGCCTCGTCAATCAAGGCACCCCGCGCCGTATTCACCACGATTGCGCGGTCCGGCAGCAGAGATAGCGTGCGGGCATTGATGACTCCGTTGTTCTCTGCCGTCGCCGGGCAATGCAGGCTCAGCACATCCGAAGCGGCCAGCAGGCTTTCAAGCGTGTCATGGAAGATTGCGCCCTTCTCCAGATGCGCGGGGAGGCGGCGGCGATTGTGGTAATGGATCTCCATCCCGAATCCGCGCGCACGCTCTGCCGTGACCTGCCCGACGCGTCCCATGCCCAGAACGCCGAATCGTTTACCCGTCACCTGACGCCCGACCATGAAGGCGGGTGACCAGAAGTTCCACTGACCCGAGCGGACCATCGCATCGCCTTCCGCACCACGTCTTGCAGCACCCAACATGCACAGGATGGCAATCTCGGCCGTCGCATCTGAAAGGACATCAGGCGTGTTGGTCACCACCACACCTGCCGCCTTGGCGGCCGCCAGATCGACGTGATCAGTACCCACCGAATGGTTGGCGATGATCTTGAGGCCGGGCCCGATGGCCCGGATCACGTCGGCGCTGAAATGCTCCGAATGGCAGGGCAACACCGCATCAACCGACCGGCAGGCCGCGATGAGTTCCTCGGTCGTGAAAACCTTGTCCTCTGGATTCAGAACCACCTCATAGTCACGCGCCGCCCGCGCCTCGACAACAGGACGCAGCTTGCGCGCGATCAGCAATTTCGGTTTGGCCATCAAGGTATCCTTGCTTTGACGTGTATCTCTGTCTGTTGCGGTTCAGCCCGCGGCGCGCAGGCGTTTGATGAGGGCGGAGGTGTCCCAGCGGCCGCCGCCCATTTTCTGCACGTCCTTGTAGAACTGATCGACCAGCGCGGTGACGGGCAGGCTGGCCCCCGTCTCG
>Ga0209347_1000987_pt1 | contig 54961 bp, 47 predicted proteins | sample AutmiccommuBRH23_FD_187382 | JGI IMG/M metagenome (GOLD analysis project Ga0209347, IMG submission 187382) | Deep subsurface microbial communities from Mt. Terri, Switzerland - Autotrophic microbial communities BRH/23 (SPAdes) (version 2) | ecosystem: Environmental > Aquatic > Deep subsurface >... | reverse complement strand
CATGCACCCGCAGCCGCTCTTCAGGGGCAACCGCGGTCATCTCGAACTCGCGTTCGTTGAGGAAACCGCGCATGTGCCTGAACGCCAACCGGACGTTGAACTCGCTGGGAGACGCCGGCGACTCTCCTTCTATGCGCGGCAGCGTCAGAGGTTCCGCCGTGCGCCGCCGCTGTGGGCGAATGCTAAAGCGTGCAAGCAACATCTCCTCGCCTTGGCTGTCCATCATGCCGCCCATCATCCCTTCACTCATCATCCCTTCACCCATCATCCCTCCACCCATCATCCCTCCACCCATCCTTCCCTCGTCCATCATGCCCCCACCCATGCCCATTTGCGTTCCGCTATCGAACACCTGACTGATCAGAGCCACTTCCTGCCCGGCCCTGCGTGAGCCGAAGTCTTCCAGGATTTCGACGCGCTCGGTCGGACCCAACATCACGTAGGGCCGCTCCTGCGGTCCGCTCGAGGCGGAGAGCAGCCCGTTATCGGTACCCACTATGGTGAGCGGCCGCCCATCGGACCACGCGAGCTTGTAAATACGGGCGTTGGAGGCATTGACCACGCGAAGCCGGTAAGAACCGGGGGCCACGTTGAACGCGGCGTCTGGATTCCCATTGACGAGCACAGCGTCTCCAAGTACGCCCGACATGTCGTCTCGCATCATGCCCTTGAACCGAAGCTGGTTGTCCGCTCCTACCCGGCGGTCCTGGAGCACGAGCGGCAGTTCAAAGGGCCCATTCGGTAGCCCTGCGGAACGCTCTTTCCGGTCCCGCACGACGATGAGGCCGGCGAGGCCGTGGTAAACCTGGAACCCTGTACGACCGTGCGGGTGTGGATGGTACAGGTAGGTCCCCGCGTGGTTTCGCACGGTGAACTCGTACGTGTAGCCCCCGCCAGGTTCCACGGTAAAGCGAGGATGCCCGTCCGCTGCCTCGGGAACGATCAGGCCATGCCAGTGGATGATGCTTGGCTCGTCCAACCGGTTCTCGAAATGAACGCGCACGCGTTCACCGCGTCGCAGATCCAACGTCGGACCGAGGTAGGAGCCTGAGGGGCGCAGCGCGTCCGGCCGTCCGCGAACCACCTGTCCTCGGTAGCGCAGCACCGCCGTCGGCCCGCCCCGCCAGATCTTCATTCGGTCAGAGCCTGCCACCAGACGCAAGATCAGGTCCGGATCGCGCTCATTGGATTGCGCCCCGGCGGGTAGACCAATCGGCGCGGATACCGCCAACGCCGCTGCACTCTTCAACCACCTTCTTCGCGTCCACATTTCCAACCTCTCCTGTTATCTTGCAGGACGCCGCCATGGGCAGCCTCCCTGTTTTCCCATGGCACCGGTGATTCAGGCGCACACACAAGCCAATGGTGTCCTGCTAGGCCAATAGCACGAGTCAGCATGTCCACGCGGGCTATTTGGGCACAAACACGCGGCAGCGCACGCGGAACGCGTGCGCCGATCAGATCGGGGAGTCAGACGCGAAGTCGGAGGGTCAGAAGGTAGGTGAGAGCGCCGGAACCGGCAGGGGACGAATGTGCAGGCGAGAATGCAAGGCGAGAGAATTTTTCTTCGCGCGGAATGATGAGCGAAGTCCACGTGTCCGACAGCGCAGGAGGCGGCTGCGGTGCATCCAGGAGAGCGACTCGTTGCATGGACGCGGCGCTCGCCACCGCATCCCAGTCGCCGCTCTCGGCTTCAGTCACCGCGCAGCAGTCGTCCGTGCCGCTCGGGGTAGGGTCACGACCGTCGCAACGCCCTTCCATCTCGCACCGATCGGTCATCCGCTCCCCGCAACAGCAGACCACGGTTGGCTCGCCACCCATGACCTCACAGGCATACATGGCCTGGGCCTGTCCACCGAGTCCAAGAAGGACGAGGACTGCTACGAACCGCCTGGCCGTGGGGGAGGTGCGAAGAAAGCGCATGCGGCGGATGATAGCTTCGCTTGTGCGGTTTAGGAAGTACGCAATACCACATACCGCTGCTGTACGGATCCCCGGCCGCAGCGCCGCTGTCCTTACTGGATCGTATAGACCTCAGGCGCCCCCGCCCTCAGAGTGTAAATCGTAAATGGCGCCGCTTTCCTGCTGGTCATCCCGGGAGATCCCTGCGGCATCCCCGGCAAAGAGATTCCGCGGACGTCTGGACGTTCGCCGCCAGCGTTGACCGTTCGATGTGCTAACGTCATCTGACAATCACGCCCGCCCTGGATCGTCGGCTGCCGCGGCTTTGCGACGCAAGAGGCTGGACGACCCACCGACGGGTGTCAGCGCGGCCAGACACGGCGTGGCGCGCAAGGTCCGGAAGCCGGCCGATTCAGCTTAACTACCGCACAGGCGACTTCAATGCGATTGTACGATGGATGCATACTCCCGCGGCTCACGGACTTGGCGATGCGCTTGCGCATCCTGCAGGACTTTCGCCAGCGGACACTCTCCCGAGCCGAGGGTGCTGTGCTTGAATTGGGTTTCGGGTCAGGACTTAATCTGCCCTTTTATAACCCAAGACGGGTGAGCCGACTCTTCGCCCTGGAGCCAGCAGCTGCCCTGCTCCGTCTGGCGCAGGAGCGCATCCAGGAGGCGCGCTTCCCGGTGGAGGTGTTGCAAACCGGGGCCGAGCGCATTCCTCTTCCGGATCACAGCGTCGATACGGCACTTTGCACTTGGACGCTCTGCACGATTCCAAATGTAGAGGCCGCCCTTGACGAAACGCGCCGGGTGCTCAAACCGAACGGCCGTTTTCTGTTCGCTGAACATGGACGGTCCGATGAACCGGGAATTGCGCGGTGGCAGGATCGACTCACGCCCGCATGGAAGCGATTTGCCGGCGGCTGCCATCTCAACCGCAACCCCGAATCGCTTCTGAAGGGTGCCGGGTTCGATGTCGAGCAGATCGACAAAACCTACATAGGGTGGTTCAAGCCGATCACATATATGTACGTCGGGAGAGCGGCGCCGCGCGCGCGGTTTGCAACGTGGGTTCCAGAGAGCGATGCATCGGCTGCTTGTATGCGGCCGGCGGGCACGTCACGTCGATTCCACACAAGGCTTCCGGGTGGCGGCAGCCTGGCTCTGTGCAACTGGGGAAATCTCCCGTGCAGGATTCGTCGGTCATTACGCGTGCGCCCCCCGCGCAATGGGCGACAGGTCGCACCCTGAGAATGGCGTCCCCAATGCGGTTTGTTCGCCATACCCCGGCGCGCGCCCGTGGCCACGGGCAACCAGACAGAGTGCAAGGGAAATGCCACCAGAGTCCGCGAACCGGACGGTTCGCCGCCGCTACGACCGTTTGGCCACGATCTACGATGCTATGGAGTTCCCCACGGAGCGCAGTCGTTCACAGTCCGAAGCCATAACGCCTGCCGTCGGTCAGGGACAAGAAAACCCAAAGATGTCGCGTGGTGAAGCGTCGTATCGTCGGATACGGCGCTGCGGCTTGCGCGGGCTTTCAGCACCACCGAGCCACCCACACCCCCAGACCTCCGTCCGACATCGACTACCCGGGAATCCTCGCCCGTGTGTGTGGCGCCGCCAGCGGCCGGACCTCCAACCACAATCCCACGAGTTCGGTCACAACCACCTCACGTCCCGGCACGAGCCCCTCCTGCCGACACGGCGCCGCGCGCGCCCGCCAGAGCTCTCCTTCGACGCGGACGCGGCCTACACAACGATTCGCCTCAATCCGGAATCTCTCCACGACCACCGCCCGGCTGCCGACGAGTCCATGCACGCGGTCCCCGTGGCCCGCCCGGAGATTCACCCACCCGGCCAGTAACAGATCGCCGAATGCAACGATCAAGACGAAGGCAACAGCCAGCGCATACAATAGGCCGGCGACATACCACGTCAGGAACACAACGCCCGCGAAGGCGATCGCGCTGCACGCGAGCCATGCGCCTGCCTTCGACGCGCGGGTCATACCCCAAACGCCTCCCGTCGTCCCCACCGCTTGCGCCCTCTTCACCTAAATCTGGCTTCGCCTGAATACGACGGCGGCCAGACTGAACAACAACCTCCGAGTCCATCGCCACCGTGCAGTGGTGGGCCGACCGGCTGCGCTCCCCGCTCCGACCGAGCCCCCGTTTCCCGCCGCATTACGCGCAGCACTCGCGCCACTTGGTGAACTCGTCGAGGTGAAGCCGGATCTGGAGAACGCGTTCGTCGCAATGACCCGTGGAGATCGTTCGTCGGCGAGTTGCTCCGCGGCGACGCGCCTGGCGGTCGGCGGTCGGGACGCAGACGCCGTGCGTGTCGACCATGCCCCCGTACGCCAGGTGATAGCGCCGGAGGCGGCGGGAGGAGAATGTGCGGGCAAAAAATCCGGAAGAGGAGAATTCTTCGGGTGGCCCAACGAGTGAGGTCCAAGCGTCACACAACGCAGGAGGCCGCTGGCGCGTCCGGAAGCACCATTGAGGTGTGGAGAAAGCGAATTAAGCCGCATTGCAGTTCAGATTGGGTGACTTCGACAGTACGTGATATCGCGCATACCCGGCCGTCGGACGCCCTGCTCGCCGCACGGCCGCAGTCTACTGCGTCGTATAGACCTCAGGTGTGCCCTCCAAGGTGTAGATTGCGAACGGCACAGCCTTTTCACCAGTCATGCCGGGAGACCCCTGAGGCATCCCAGGCAAGGAGATTCCGCGCACGTCTGGACGCTCGCCGAGCAATTTCTCGATTATGACGACCGGAACATGGCCTTCGACCACATAGCCGTCGATGATGCTCGTGTGGCAGGCCGCAAGCTCGGACGACACACCGTACTGGCGCTTGACCGCATCGAGATCCGCGGTGTCGATCGCCTTCACGTGGTAGCCGTTCTCCTCGAGGTAGCGGACGTAGCCTTTGCAGCACCCACAGTTTGGAGCTTTGTACACGGTCGCTTCCGGCTGACCCCACGAAAAGGACGGCAAGCCGATCAGCAGCATGATAAATACTCCGAAAACTATACTTTTGTGCACAGTCAGACCTGATATCCTCTGGAGAGCCATGCGGATCCCCTACGGGCGCTATCTCATATGGACCGCGTCGACTTCACAGATATGCGCGCACTCGAGTTGGCGCCTATCCCCGCAATCCCATGACCCCGAATCATCTGCACGCGTCTTTCGTAATGCTCCGATAACATCCGGCTGCCACATCGCTGAGATGGAAATCGCGGCCGCCCAGCGGTTCCCATGTCTATCCTATGATGATCTACTTGCACGGCGGAACAGGGCACGTGGCCTCCGCGTAAGTATCGGGATGGCGGGCCACCCGTATGGAGCGGCCTGAAAACAATGCTAGCATTTCTTGGGGACTTATGTCATAATGCGTGGGAGTGGGGTCTCGCTCGGCGCAGCGCAGTTGCTGCGCCCCGTCGCCCGAGCTTCCTCAGCACCGACCTGCTTTAGCTGCTCATGAGATCATCCATCGTTCTCGTATTCGCCGCGTTGATGACTTTGCTGCCGCTAGTGGCTGCGCCAGCAGGCGGGTTTGCGAGCGATTCCGTCGCCGACGAATGGGCCGCCCCTACAGGCCAGTCCGCCAGCCTGAATTCTGGGCGAGACTGTCCTGATCGTACATCCGAAGATTCGAGCACGACCTGCTTTGCAAGCGGCTGCTCAGCACAGGTTTACTCCACGCACGATTTCCGTTGGGCTCGCGAATTTCGAGCACCCTCGGTAATTCAGGACCGCGTACATTTCCCTCCGAGTCGAGCATTCTCGCCAGATCCTCATCCTCCACGCGCAAGCGCGTAAATTCCGCCCGAGAGAAACCCGGGCAGACCCCGTGCACTCCGTCACCTCCGGTACGAGGTGCCGTCACGATGTCCTTACATCGGCTTTCTCTCCTTCAGGCCCGTTGGCAGTGCGTTGGTCCTGCATTTTGTCACGTGTAGCCAAAAGGGCGGGCGCCTATCCAAGTCACGAGGAAGAAGCTATGACTTCGATTGCGATGACGCTCCAGATGGCAGCCTTGACGGCAACGCTGGCGTGGACCCCGTTCTCAGCGGCACGGGACGCCCCCGGTGACGCGGAGCGCGGCGAGCGGCTCTTCCGTGCATGTGCGGCCTGCCATTCAGTTGAGCCGAATACTCACCGCACCGGGCCCAGTCTGGCGCGCATCTGGGGCCGCGAGGCGGGCAGTATCTCAGACTTCCACCGGTACTCACCGGCACTCAGGGCATCGGACATGACGTGGAATGAGCAAAACCTCGATCGCTGGCTTGCGGATCCAGCTGCTTTTATCCCGGGGAACTCGATGATCTTTGCCGGAATCGCTGATGCGCAAGCCCGCAAAGATCTCATCGCTTACTTAAAGCCAACGACTAAGGAAGCCGGCGAAGAGCAGCCGGAGGCGCCGCAGCAGGATAAACCTAACCTCAAGGAAGCTCCCGCGACACACCGCGTGAAGAGTGTCCGCTACTGCGGGGACACCTACTACGTAACCAGCGCATCCGGCGAACAGCAGATGTTTTGGGAGTTCAACCTGCGTTTCAAGACGGATTCGAGCGCGAAAGGACCTGCGAAGGGAACACCGGTGTTGCTGCGCGCCGGGATGTTCGGTGATAGGGCTTCAATAATCTTTTCGAATCCCATCGAGATCAGCGAGCTCATTGAGGATCGGTGCGCGCCATGACCCCGTCGGACTCCAATGCGGAAAGCCCCAGTCCAGGTCCAAAACTCGCGGCACCGCTGCCGAAGATTCGCTTTTGGCTACCGGTGGCAGGGTTCATCGGCTTGGCCGTAGTCCTCGGCGTCGGGTTGACTCTTGACCCCCGGAAAGTGCCCTCGCCACTGATCGGCAAGCCGGTTCCGCAGTTCACTTTGCCGCCCGTGCAGGGGCGCACATTGGGACTGTCGAGCGTTGACCTCAAAGGCGAAGTTTCGCTGGTGAACGTCTTTGCCTCCTGGTGCGCTGCATGTCGCGAAGAACATCCCGTGCTCATGGAGTTGCAGGGCAGCGGAATCATCCCCATTCACGGCCTGAACTACAAAGACCGCCCTGCGGATGCCGACCGCTGGCTTGATGCCCTGGGCGACCCCTATACGCGAACCGGTGCCGATCTAGACGGGCGCGTGGGCATTGATTGGGGCGTCTACGGAGTCCCCGAGACGTACGTGATCGGTGCCGATGGGATCGTTGCCTATAAGCACATCGGGCCCCTCACGCGGGAGGGCTGGGCCAAGCGTCTGTTGCCAATCGTTCAGCGGCTGCGCGGGGAGAGTTCTCAAGCCCACGGGGACCGCTCATGATCGCTCCACGGAACAGGGGCCGGCGAATGCCTGTGAGGCGCTGGCTGGCCCTCCTCGGGGCGATGGGCGTTGTTGCGCTTGCCGCGCTCGGTTGGTGGGTCTTTCACAGTACCGCCGCGCAATCGCCTCGGTCGGCCATCTCGCTGCCCGCATCGGATCTCGGCTTTGTGCGTGCCGAGACGCCCTCGACGCTGCCGGAGTTCACCTTCCAGGACCTCGAGGGCCTCGATCACACCCTGGATGATGTCCGCGGCAAAGTGGTGCTGCTGAATATCTGGGCTACCTGGTGCGCGCCCTGCCGGGAAGAAATGCCGGCTCTCGATCGCCTGCAGAACAAACTCGGGGGCGCCGACTTTCTAGTGCTTCCGATATCCATTGATCGGGATGGTACCGCGGCGGTCGAGGGCTTCTATGCGGAGTACGGCATAGAGCACCTCGGCCTGTATGTGGCCGACGATGACCTCGCCGGAAAGCTCAACGTCATGGGTATCCCCACGACGATCCTCATCGACAGAAACGGGCGCGAAATCGGCCGCAAGCTTGGTCCCGCGGAATGGGACAGTGCAGAGGCGATCGTGGAGTTTCAGACGCACATGGAAGCGTCACAGTAACGCGGCGGCGGCTCCGCCCACCGCGCTGACGACAAACGAGGTAACGCCGTGGATGCGTCCAACATCGGCCTGTTGACCGCCTTCTTGGCGGGCGTAATCTCATTTCTGTCGCCTTGCGTGTTGCCGCTCGTGCCTGCCTACGTGTCCTATGTGGCTGGCCACTCCTCCGCGCTTGAGCGGGTGAACAGTGATGCGCGCGCGCGGATTTCGATTCTCACGTCAAGCGGGCTCTTCGTGCTGGGCTTTTCCACGGTTTTCGTCGCGCTAGGAGCCAGTGCTACTGCACTGAGTAGGCTCCTGCTCAGCTATCGTAACGAGGCTGGCGTGATCGGCGGGTCGATTATGATTCTGTTTGGCCTGTTCATGACCGGGCTCTTGAAGTTTCCCTGGCTTCAACGCGATTTTCGCTTCCGCGGTCCCGCCACTGTTGCGGGCCCGATGCCGACCTATCTCCTCGGTGTGGCGTTCGCATTCGGCTGGACGCCCTGCATCGGCCCGATCCTGGGAGCGATCCTAACGGTGAGCGCCGTATCGGCGACCGCAAGCCACGGGGTTACCCTGCTCGCGACGTACTCCTTGGGATTAGCAGTCCCGTTCATGGCATCAGCGCTCTTTACGGGATTGGTGGTTCGGCGCAGCGATCTGCTGCGTCGTATCGCCCGGCCCCTGCAGATCTTCGCTGGGACCGTGGTAGTGCTCATGGGGGTCGCCGTTCTCACCGGGCAGCTGTCCGCCTTCTCATACTGGCTGTTGGATACTTTCCCGCAGCTCGGCGCAATCGGCTAGGCGGTTATGGCTCCCACCAGCGCAACGACGCCGGCGGCGAGGATTGGAGTCGAATGCGTCGGCGCCACATTGATCGCGCTTCGCGACAGAATCCGCCGACGCGGGACCCCGAAGCGCACCCTCGCCTCCTCTTTGTGAATCAACGGTCTATGCGGTGTACTGCAGTGGGTCGAGACCTTGCGCGGAATCGGGATTGCACGCAGTCTTCTCTCCATGGCATGCTCAGTCGAGTTGCGATTCGAGCACGCAGGGCAAGCAGCTGCCAACCCCCATCAATCCGGTCTGTCTGCGGCTTCGCAACAGCGCGAGTTGATTCGCCGCCACATGCCTCCTCTATCCGAAATCGCCGCCTTCCTCCGCCCGTACACGGCGGAGCCGCTGATTGCGGCCTTGTGCGCCGCCACCGCCCTCCTTTATTTCCGGGGGCTTTCGCGCGGAGAACCGCCGGGGAACTGGGCGATTGCTGGGTTCATTGTGGGATTGGGCTCGATGTACCTTGTCACTCAGACGCGGTTTGACTATTTCGCGCAGTATCTCTTCTTCATGCACCGGGTTCAGCACCTCGTACTTCATCACGTCGGGCCGATGCTGATCGTGCTTGCGAATCCATTGCCAATATTGGTACGGGCACTTCCGGAACGACCCAGACACCGGGCCCAAAGCCTTTGGCACAGCGCGCCGATTTCGGTTCTCTATAAATCCATCCAGCATCCGGCCCCGGCTGGATTTCTCTTTGTCGGGCTGATCTATTTCTGGCTGATTCCATCAATACACTTCGATGCCATGCTCAGCCGATTCCAGTACAACCTGATGAATTGGACCATGGCGGTGGATGGTATTCTGTTTTGGTGGCTGGTATTGAACCCTCGTGCCCCCGATGGAGCGAACGGAAGTCTCGGTTATGGCAAGCGGTGCCTCCTCTTGGCCCTGGTGATGTTTCCGCAGATTCTGATCGGAGCCTATATTGCCCTATCGGACTCAGCCGCCTACGGGATCTATGAAGTTTGTGGGCGGCCTTGGCCGATCCAATCAGATACTGACCAAACCCTGGCCGGACTAATCACTTGGATTCCGGCCTCGATGATGAGCGTCGTCGGTATGCTCATCGTCCTTTCCCGGTGGCAGCGTCACGAGCGCGCCCAGAACGGTGGACCGGACGGCACAGGCGGCCGCATTTCGACAGTCGGAGGTAGGATGTGATGTACAATCGTTTTCTCGCAGCGGCCTTGCTGGCAGCAACCATAACAGGCTGCCAGTCCGAAGAGTGGCAGACGAAGGATATCTCCGGCGTGATGCCGGATCTGGCGTTTTCGCTGACCGGTGAACAAGGAACTCCCGTCACAGAAAAGGCCTTCGCCGGGAATGCCACGCTTCTCTTCTTTGGGTTCACCTCGTGCCCGGATGTCTGTCCCACGACCCTGGCGCGACTCTCAACTGTGCTCGACAAGCTGCCGGAAGAAGAACGCCGCCAAGTCCGCGTTCTATTCGTCAGCGTTGATCCCGAGCGCGATGATCCTGAACATCTCCGCAAGTACACCGAGTATTATGGCCCTGAGTTCGTCGGCTTAACCGGCACTCAAGACGAGTTGCGCGCCCTTACGAAGCGATATCGGGTCACCTATAGCTACGCCGAACCTGATGAGAACGGCGACTATGCGGTGTCGCACAGCTCCGCGGTTTTCGGATTTGCTCCAGACGGTCGTATCCGTGTGCTCATGCGGGATGACGACGGGACCGAAGCGATTTTAGCGGATCTGCGCCGGTTGGTGAACGAGCGCGGCTGACACATGCTCGGCGGCGGCACGACCACGAACCGCCCTTCGTGCACCAATGGCGCCTCTTCTTCGTCGTACCGCCGGAGCTTGCGCATCGGAGACGGTGTAGGCGATGTCCTCGAGTCTGCAGCAACACCGGGGCGCGCCATGCTTGGGCCCTACTCGATGAGCGCCTGCTCGTGCGCACGGGCTCACCGCCACCTTTTCGACGCCGGGCTCGCGTCCGACCGCCTTCTCGATCCGAATCACCACTGGAATGACCGCCTATTCCGACGTGCTGCATCTCGATCGGCGAGCGCGCCCGTTGGATGCCGCACCGAGGCCGGCATTCAGGCTGGCAGCCGTGCCCGCGCGTTGCCATTGTCAAGCACTTGGCGCACCGCTGAGGCGGCACCATCCAGGCTATCGAAGCGGCGCAGGTGATGGAGCACCAGCGCGCCGGAATAGACCAGGCCGTCATAGATCGGTCCGGGCCGACCCTCCAATGCCGCGCGGCCGGCATCGGCGGTCGCCTGGGCCAGCGCATCCATGTCCACGGCAATGGCGATCTCGTCCCCCGCGCGGGCGCCCTTGGGCAGATTCTCGGGCAGCGGCGCGGCGCGCACGGTCTGGTAAATACCCAGCGCTTGCGGGTCGATGTCGAGCTGCTGATCTTCCCCCCTGTCGTGGTAATACACGCACCTGCCCGCCTGGCGCAGGGACGGCACTACGCCGCCCTCCACACCGCGCACCAGCAGCAGGGAATCGAAATCTACGTGCCGGGCCAGCAGCGCATACAGCCGTGGATAGGGCTTGTGCACGTAGCCGGAGACCAGATGGGTCTTCCTCTGCCCGCGTACCGGGCCGCTCAGCACCTCGACCGTGCTGATGCAGGGGCGCTTGACAATCTGGCTGCGCAGCTCGGCCATTGCGTGCAGCTTCGGGCAGAACCGGTTCTGGTCCACGTAGGCCCAACCGACGTTGGCGTCTGCAAGGCGTTCGGCGGCCTCCGCAGGGCTGAGATCGACGGGCAGGCCGGCGGCACGCAGTACTTGACGGTGGGTAACCCCGTACTTCGGCCCCATGCTCTCCACGCCTTCGCTCACGGCGTGGACGCCGCAGGCGGCCAGTACCGGCGCCAGGAACGGTGAGGCGGGGATAGTGCGGTTGTATCCGTCGTAGGGGTCGGAGATTGCCACCACTTCGTCGACCGGTGCAGTGACCTTCTCGGTTACGTCGCGAATGGCCTCCAGCACGCCGATGTTCTCATCGTCCGTCTCGCGCTTCATGCGCAGGGCGATGAGAAAGACCGCCGCCTGCACCGGATCGGCCTCACCCTCCAGGATCAGACGCATGCCCTCGCGGGCCTCCGCGCGGCTGATGTCCTTGGACAGCTCGGGTCCGGTGGCGATGCGCTGGATGATGGAGCGCATCAGTACTCTTGGGTCGTCGGGGAGGCTCTCGGCTGAAATGCTCATGGGTGCTCCTGTCAGCTCAGGCGGACGAACACGTCGTCGCCGTCAATCCTTACCGGATAGATGGTCAGCGGGACGTCGGCGGGCTCCTCCATGGGCTCGCCCGTGTGCAGGTCGAAGCGGCTGCCGTGCAGGGGGCACTTCACATAGTGCTCCTTCAGGGAGCCGTTGCACAGCGGGGCCTCTTCATGGGTACACAGGCCGTCCGCGGCATGGAAAGTCCCGCCCACATTGACCAACAGGATACGCCGCCCCTGCACCTGGATGCATTTCATTCTGCCGGCCGCCAGCTCGGATACGCTTGCCACCCGTACGAAATGTTCCGCCATGGATGCTCTTCCGGGCACTCCGATGTTGCGAAGAAATTGGCGGTGGGCGTGGGCGGCTCGCGTTTTGCCGAGGCAGGTCCACCACCGATCCCTGGAGCGGCGCAATGCCGCCTTGCCGCCTCTATGCCACACACTTCCTGACAATTTAGATCCAGTATTTGTCCATACGCGGCACGCCTGTCAAGCGTCGGCAGCCACTTACCGTCGCCTTCACAATGCGACAGATGCCTCGACCAGCTCAATAACGGGCCCCCAAAAATGCTAGGCATGGAAACCCCCAATCAGGTACTTCGCGGGATTGATCCATCGGTTACACTAGCGACCTAACTCCACTGGCCAAGAAAAGAGCTCTTAAAGCAGCAGATATTGGCGCCGCCAAGGAGTTTAACGCGCCATGTAAGCGGCCTGTCGGTGCCGGTGAGGTGCTCATACGAAATCCCGGCCATAAGCCACGGCTTTATCCACGATCCCCGTTTCCAGAACACTTCCCCGCTCGCGCGCAAGCCGAGCTATGCGCTGTCGGGTCAGTGATGTTCAGGTGGCTCGACGCCTCTGAGAGATCGATCTTGACGGCGTGGGTGAGCAGGGCGCCGTGATGATGAGATAATCAGCAGCACCAGCATCGCATCGATTAGCAGGATCATGTTGGCTGGTTGGGCCCACCGCTGTGAAAGCCGCCGAAGGCCGCTTATGCGCCTCCCTCTGCGCAAATTGCCACCGAGCGCACCGACGCGCGTGCCTCGTCCGGAGCGCGGCTGCGGGCGTCGGCGGCCTGCACCGCCGTCGCCATGAAGGCGAACACTTCGTGTGCACGCCGGCCAGCTCGGAAGGTTGGCGCGAGTGAAAGCGTTGTCCCCCTAGTCCGCAAAAGCGAGTACGATGCGATGGCCGTTCGCGACGAAGAACCTCTAACGATCCATCAAAACGCGGATCAACCGTTCCAAGAAACCAAGCGCGCGGCCGCTCACTTGGAGGGCAACGCCTGATCGGTGTGTCTCTCTATCGCTCGGCATATTGAACCACTGAGACGTGCGTTCGCGCGCCGCATCCGGACAATCACGCATGCGATTGCTTCAGTGCCGCCCCCCAACCGGTGGCCAGCAGAGCCTCGATGCGCTCTGCAGGCAGAGGCTTCGCGATGAAGAAGCCTTGCGCCTGATCGCAGCCGAGATCACCCAGCCGCCGCAGCATCGCCGCATCCTCGACCCCCTCCGCGACGACTTCCAAGCCAAGGTCCTTCGCCATCTGGACAATGCGTTTCACAATCCGCAGGTCAGTGCGCTGCTGAGAGCCGCCGCGGATGAACGACTGGTCTAGCTTCAGGATGTCGATCGGCAAATCTCGAAGATACGCGAGGGAGGCATATCCCGTCCCGAAATCATCCAGCGCGATTCTTACGCCTTTGCTCTGAAGCTCGCGCAGCAGATCGAGGCGCGACGCACGGAGGTTGATCAATGCGCTCTCTGTGATTTCAAGTTCCAGGCTCGATGCTGCAACACCTTGGCTGTGCAATAGTTCGTGAACATACCGCAGAAGGTGGTCACTGGTAAGATTCCGCGTGGAGATGTTTACCGCCACCGCCGGTGTATAGCCACGCTCGCGCCACACCACGAGCTGGGCAATCGCCTCCCGCAACGCCCAACGGGTGAACGCGTCAATGGCGTGCGTCTGCTCGACAAGCGGGATAAAGGTCGCTGGCGACACCAGCCCGCGGGTCGGGTGCTGCCAACGCGCGAGGGCTTCCAACCCGGTGAATCTGCGGCTACCCAGATGGAGCTTCGGCTGGTACACGAGGTGCAGCTCTCCTTCTCGGATTGCTCGCTCAACCTCCCCCAAGAGCCGCACGCCATCTTTCCGTCGATTGTCCTCCACCGGATCGTACAGGCGATAGGGAACATCGCAACCATCCGCCTTGGTCGCAGCAACCTCTGCTTGCGAGAGCATCGTCTCGGAGTCCGCCTCACCGATCGGAGTCCGTACGACGCCGAGCGCCGTATCGACATATACTGACAAGTCGCCAACCGTCAGCGTCCCGGAATCCACACCCTGAACTCGCGAGACGTAGTTGTCGAGCGGTTCACCCGGAGCGATCGAGTCAATGATTGTGAACGTATCCTGAGCTGTTCGGCTGACAAACGTACCCTGCGGTAGGCCATTTCGCAGGCGTTTACCCAACACGCGCATGACGTCATCAGCGCGCTCTCGCCCGAGGGTGCTCGCCAGGTCCTGATAGTTGAGCACCCGCAGGGCTTTCAGGAGGACTTCCCGCCCCCCCTCCCGTTGCGTCTTGCGCAAGGCTGCTATGTACTGGGTGGCCGCCCGCACGTTAGGCAACGAAGTCGTCGAATCCACATGCAAGCTGACATCGAGCGCGTGCGCCTGGTGGCGGGCATAAGCGAACGCTGCCCCAAGTACGAGACCGACAGCGGCAAACCATAAGTCGCGAATCACCCATCCGGTGATCTGCTGTTGTGTGAATATTGCCGATCCGATGGCCGCCCATCCAGCAACTGGTCCCGCGATCACGCCGCCAAGGAACCCGGTCAGAACGCCCGCTTGGGGGCCGAACCGGAAAGCGGAGAGGATGATCGGGGCGTACATAAAATGGGCCAATGCGGTCGGTGGACCTCCAGCGATCACGATCAGAACACCAGCGAACGCCACACCGAGCACGACTAGAAGGACATAGAGCCACGCGGGTTCCCAGGGCAACATCGGTTCTGAGGACGCGATGTGATCTCGAGCTTTGTCTTGGGCGCGAGTGCAAGATTGCATTTTGCACCTCGGTCCTTGTGGCGTGCCGGTATCCACCCAATCGACGGCCTGAGCGGAAACTTGAGCCGCAAACATGGAACTTACCGGAAGCCTCTTCGGCGGCTGTGTCGAAGGTGGTTATGTACAAGGTTTGTTCCGTCGACCGCTGGTACCCGATCTGCGGTGAAGGAGTTCTGGCAGCGGAGGCCTGAGAGGTTGGCTCGAAGCCCCGCGAACTGGGTCATTGTCCAGCTCGGTCCCTTCAAAGCCCAGGTAGCCCGGCTGACCGCCTGCACGCACCGGCCGTCGACTCGCGTCTCGGGAAAGCGGTTAGTTACGGCGTGCCAAGGGGCAGTCCGCTGTCGGATGGGTCGCGTTGGTTTAAGCAGAGAGAGCGTGTCGGCACCCCGAGTCGACGGCAGAAATGCCGCTGTCCTCCCCCGAGTGGCATCCCGGGGCGCTATAGAAGTACCGCCGGGGGATCCGCGAAACAACCAATTCGCTTCCCGCGGGATCCAACCGAGACCAGGTCCGACGATGTTTACCCCTCCGTTTACGGCCGCGGAGGGCTTCGAGATCTTCGTGCGTTACAACACCGCCATCTGGTCCGCCCAGTGGCTCGCGACGGTACTCGGCGCCATCGCCGTGGGTGGGGCCTCTCACCGGGTCGGCCGGCGCGTCGCCGCTTTAGGCCGCGGTACTGGGGACTTTCTGGTTCTTCATGGGCGCGGTGTATCACTGGATGTTTTTCACTCGCATCAACCGGCAGAATGGATGGATCCGTTGAGGCGGGCGCCTGATCTGTTGCGTCGATGTGGAGTCATCGGTGCCGGAGACTCGAATCACAAGCCTTCATCGATCAGGCGTCTCCCCGGATCCAGAATGCCGGTGCCGGTGGTGCAGGTCGGGATAGTGCGGGTGGCTGTGCACCAAAGGGGCATGCTTGTGAAAGTGCGCGTGAGGTTCTCGGCCATCCCACGCAAGGTCATGCTCATGCCGGTGGTGTTCGTCGTGGACGTGCCGGTGGCTGTGGGCCATAGGCTCGTGCACGTGCACATGCGCATGCCGTTCGGTGAGATGCAGCCAGAGGCCAAGCGCCATTAGAAGTGCCGCCAACCAGAACAACGGACTCGGCTCTTCATTCAGCAACACCAGCGCCGTACTGGCGCCGATGAACGGAGCCGATGAAAAATACGCGCCGGTGCGCGCCGTGCCGAGGTGGCGCAGTGCCCAGACGAATAGTGCCAGGCTGACGCCGTAGCCGCCCAGACCGACCGCCCCTGCCGCCAGCACCAACCACGCTTCCGGTAACCGCCAGCCGCCGGCAAACGCAAGCCCGAGATTGACGCCGGCCGCGACCAGCCCCTTCAGCCCGGCGATCTGCACGGGATCGCTGGCCGACACCCGCCCGGTAAAGTTGTTGTCCAAGGCCCAGCTCAGGCAGGCGGCCGCGATGGCCAGCGCTCCCAACGGCAACCCTGCGGCGGGTCGCCCCTCCCAGGTCAGCAGCACGCCGCCCGCGACGATGGCCAGCATGCCGAGGAAGATACGCCGGTCGAAATTCTCGTGAAACACGAACCACGCCAGCAGCGCTGTAAACACACCTTCCAGATTGAGCAGCAGCGAGGCGCTGGATGCGCTGGTGCGCGCGAGCCCCCACATCAGCAGCACGGGCCCCAGCACACCCCCGAACAGCACCGCACCGCCGAACCAGGGCAGATCGGCCCGACGCAACGGCGCCTCGCGGGGTTGCTGGTCGCCCGACCCCAGGCGCTGGGCCAACCACCATGCAGACAAGCCGAGTCCCGCGCCCGCGTACAGCAGCCCGGCCAGAGCCAGCGGTGGAATGGAGCCGACCAGCACCTTGGCGAGCGGCGTGCTGATGCCGAACAAGGCGGCGGACGCCAGCGCCGCTGCGACGCCTGGATTCAAGGCCACGGAGGCGAGCCCCTGGGAAACGTGGCAGCCAGCAAAATCGGCGCCACGCTGCGCCTCTCGAAAAACCGATTGCGGATCGGTTTTACCACCGGCATACTCCCCGCTGGATCAGGACACGTTGATGCCAAAACTCGATCGACCCTATCTCGGTGAGCTGGAAACCGCGGTCATGGAGGCCCTGTGGCACTCGGGCTCCGCGGACGCGAAGTCCATGCATGGCTCCCTGGGGCGCCAGCGCGGCATTGCGCTCAGCACCATTCAGTCCACCCTGGAGCGACTGTACCGCAAAGGGCTGTTGCGCCGCGAGAAGGTCAGCCACGCCTACCTGTATAGTCCGGCGATCGAACGGTCGGCACTGCTCGGACAGGTGTTCGAAGCCCTGGTCGAAAATCTCGCCAAGGACCAGACGAATCTTGCGCTCGCCGCCTTCGTGGACTTCGCTTCGCGCGCCGATGCCTCGACCCTCGACGAGCTCGAGCGGCTGATTGCGCAGCGGCGAGCGCATCAGGGGGATACGGGCGAATGAGCACGGCGATCGGTCTGGCGCAGTTCTGGCTGCTCGCCGCACTCGGGTTTGCCGCGATCGTTTCGCTGCTGACGCCGATCGCCCAGCGTCTCATGCGCGAACGACTCATACGGCTCCCGCCTGCCCTGCGCCACAGGATCTATCTCCTGTGGTCCATGGCGCCCCTCGGTCTCGGGCTCGCAGTGGCGTCGCTGTTGCTGGTCCCCTCCGCCCTGGCGGGCCTCGGCTGGGTCGAGGATCATTGCCATGCCCACGACCACGTGCATCTTTGTCTTCTGCATCCGCCGACGCCCAGCGGCGATGCCCTCGGTCTGACCGTACTTGGCGTCTTCGGATCGCTGGTGCTGTTGCATGCCGCCGGTTTGCTGGGCACCGTTCGGCGTGCACGGCGCATTCGTCGTGTCCTGCAATCGGGTGTGGCAGGTGAGGACCGCAACGGCGTCGTACAGACCCGCCACCCGAGTCTGGTCGCGCTGACCATCGGGTTCTGGCGGCCGCGGGTGTATGTGAGTCACGCGCTCCTGAAATCGCTTTCCCCCGCTCAGCGAACGGTCCTCCTGGCCCATGAACACGCCCATGCCCACCGGCGGGACGGGCTCTGGGGCCTGCTTGCCCAGACGTTGTCGTTGCTGCATCTGCCGCACGCCCGCCGGCGTATTCTCTCGGAATTGCATCTGGCCGCCGAGGAGGCGTGCGACGCCGAAGCCGCGGCCCAATGCGGCGACGGGTTGCGGGTCGCCGAGACGATCCTCGCCGTTGCGCGCCGCATGCAGGCGGGCACGACGGCCGAGCCCCTGGCAATGCCCGCTCTGACCGGCAGTTCGGTGGAGCGGCGGGTCCACGCCCTGCTTACACCGGCGGCAACGGTACGCATCTCTCGATGGAAGCTCGGCACGCTGGCGCTGCTCTTGCTGATCGCCCTTGCCGCTGGCCTCGAGCCACTGCACCACACGGTCGAGTCGTTGCTCACCCACTGGTTCGTCTAAAACGTCATGCTTCTTTCCCGTACCTCTGCGCAGAAAAGACCGATCGTGCATCGGTGTTGCAGTCTCTTGATCATGCTGTCCGCCGTGTGGGGGAGCACCTTCGCGGGCGCCGCACCCTTGACCGAAAACCGGGCCGTCGCACTGGCGCTCGCCCGGCCGGCGTTCGTCGGCCTGGGCGAGGGGCGCATCGCCGAGGCCGATGCCGCCATCGACGAGGCACGCCGCTGGCCGAACCCCGAGTTCGAATACGCCCGTGAACAGACCGACGGGACTCCGGACGTCACCGAAGAGTTCTACACCCTGCATCAGCGTTTCGACGTCTCGGGCCGCCGCGGCTTGCAGGTGGAGGCGGCGCGCAGCGCACAGGCGGCAGTGACCGCGGAACAGGCGGCCCAGCGCCGCGAATTGGTGGCCGAAGTCCGGGACCGCTTCTACGGCGTTCTTTATCACCAGGAACGGCTCCGCGCGTCCGAGGAATGGGCGCGCCGCCTGGCGGACATCGAGGCGAGCGTGGTCAAGCGCGAAGAGGCTGGCGATGTGTCGGGCTACGACCGTCGGCGCCTGACGCAGGAACGGCGCGCGGCAGAGACCCGCCTTCGGGAGTTGCAGGCGGCACAGTCCCTCAAATGGGAGCGCCTGCGGGCGGTGCTGGGGATCTCCGAGGCCGAGGCCGACCGCGTCGAAGGCGACTTGGCCGCCCCTGCTCTGCCGCCGCTGAGCGATGTCCTCGCCCGCCTGCCGCACCGCCCCGACCTAGCCGCCTTGCGCCTGCAGGCCGAGTCCTTCGAGCTCCAACGCCGGGCGGCGGCGCGCGGCTGGATTCCGGACGTGACCGTCGGGCTCGGCACCAAACGCGTCGAACAGGGTGCCTTGGACGAGTCCGGCGTGATTTTGAGTGCCTCCGTGCCCCTGCCCCTGTTCGATCGTCGGGAGCCAGCCCGACAGCGCGCCGCCGCGCAGGCCCAGCAGGCGCGCAACACCTATGACCTGGCGCTGGCGGAGGCCGAGGGCAACATCCGCGGGCTGTGGCAGGAGGTCGCAACCCTGAACGAAACCCTTGGCGATGTGCAGGGCACGGCGGTGCCGGAGGCGCAGGCGTTGATCCGGATCGCCGAGGCCGCGTACCGGGGCGGCGAGTTGGGGATTCTCGAACTGCTGGACGCCTATCGCGGACTGCTCGACGCGCAACGCCGGGTTCTGGATTTGAAGCTGCAAGCGCGGCAATCGCGCATCGCATTGGAACGGGCAAGTGGAGAGATGACACCATGAATGGCCGCTGGATGGCATGGGCGCTGGCCTTGGGAGTGACCGCTGGATTGTTGGGCGGGTGCGAATTGAGCAATCAGGCGGCTGATCACGTCCACGACACTGCGGCCGGGCAGGACAGTCACGGCCATGGGGAAGAGCCCTCGGCGGCGGGAGACGACCACGGCCACGGCCACGGCGAAGAGACGGCCGCGGCTGACGACGACCACGGCCACGGGCACACCGAGAATGCCATCGCGGTGACCCACTTCACCGACGAAACCGAGCTGTTCGTGGAGTTCGAGCCCCTGGTGGTAGGGCGGGAGTCGGCGTTCGCCGCCCATCTCACCGATGTCTCCGACTTCACGCCGGTGGCCCAGGGCACCTTGACCGTCGTGCTCGCGGGCGGCGGTCATCCGGAAGAGCGCTTCGCGGTGAACGGCCCGTCCGTGCCCGGCATCTTCCGCCCGGTTGCCGAGCCGCAATACGCAGGATCGCGCCAGCTGCGCCTGGTGCTGGAAAGCCGCGCGCTGCGCACCGTGCATGATCTCGGCACCGTAACCGTGTACCCGAACGCAGACGCCGCGGCCCACGGTGCGGCGGACGAGCCGGAGCCGGACGACGCCATTTCCTATCTGAAGGAGCAGCAATGGAAGGTGGACTTCGCCATGCAGCAGGCCGAGCGCCGATTGCTGCGCGCCTCCATCGAGACCACGGGAACGATCCGTGCGCGGCGCGACGGTGAGCAACTGGTCAGCGCGTCGACGGCGGGCATGCTGCGCGCGTCCGGCACGGCGTTTCCGCGCATCGGGCAAGAGGTCAAGGCCGGTGAAAGCCTGGCCTCCATCGCACCGAAGCTGGCCGGCGGTGCGGACCTGAGCACCCTGCGCCTGGCGGTGGAGAAGGCCGAGGCCGAAGTCGCACGCACGGGCCGCGAACGGGAGCGCCTCGAAGGCTTGCTCGCCCAGGAAGCGATTCCGGAGCGGCGGGTGGTGGAGGCGCGCAGCGCCGAGCGGGTCGCGCGCGCCGAGCTCAACGCCGCGCGCCAACGCCTGGAGCGTGTGCTCGGCGACGAAGACAAGGGCACGGGCGTGCCGGTGATCGCGCCCATCGACGGAACGGTGGCCCGTGTGCTCGCCGTACCCGGCGCCTTTGTGGACGAGGGCACACCGCTCGTCCACGTGGTCGACCTGGAGCGGCTGTGGCTCGAAGCCGACATTGCCGAAACGGACGTGGGACGACTGCACGCCCCGGATGGAGCATGGTTCGAGGTCCCGGGCTATGAGGCGCCGTTTTACGTCATGCCCGAGCAGGGCGGTCGCCTGGTGGCCTTCGGCGGCGTGGTGGACGAGCGCAGCCGCACCGTGCCTCTTGTGTTCGAGTTCCTCAATCCGGAACGCAGCCTGCGGGTCGGGATGTATACCCGCGCTCACGTGCTGACCGGCGAGCAGCGCGAGGCGGTGGCCATCCCGGCCAGCGCCGTCATCGACTTCGATGGGCAGCCGGTGGTGTTCGTGCAGCTCGGCGGCGAGTCCTTCGAGCGCCGGGTGGTTCAGCTCGGGATCCGCGACGGCGACTATGTCGAGGTCAAGAGCGGTGTCGAGCCCGGCGAATGGGTGGTCTCCCGCGGCGCCTATCTGGTGCGCCTGGCCGCCGCGTCCCCGGCCGAGGCCGGCCACGGCCACGCCCACTGAGGCCTGCTCATGATCGGTCGCATCATCCAATGGTCCCTGGGCAATCGGCTGTTCGTGCTGGTGGGCGCCGCGCTGCTGCTCGTGTGGGGTGGCTGGGAAGCCGCGCGCATGCCGGTGGACGTCTTCCCGGATCTCACAGCCCCCACGGTGACCGTGGTCGCCGAGGCCCATGGCATGGCGCCACAGGAAGTGGAGACGTTGGTGACCTTCCCGCTGGAGACCGCCCTCAACGGCGCCTCGGGCGTACGCCGGGTGCGCTCGTCCACCGGCGTCGGCATTGCCGTGATCTCCGTGGAGTTCGACTGGGGCACCGACATCTACCAGGCGCGCCAGATCGTATCGGAAAAACTGCAGCAGGCCCGCGCCAGCCTACCGCCGGATCTGCCCTCGCCGGCACTGGCGCCGGTCACCTCCATCATGGGCGAGATCATGTTCATCGCCCTCACCTCCGAGCGCCACGACGCCATCGAGCTCAAGACCACCGCCGACTGGGTGCTGCGCCGGCGCCTGCTTGCGGTTCCCGGTGTGGCCGAGGTGATTCCCATCGGCGGCGATACCAAGCAATTCCAGGTGCTCGTAAAGCCGGAGCGGCTGGCCGCCTACGGGATCGCTTTGAACGAAGTCGTCGAGGCCCTGCGCGGCACCAACGAGAACGCGTCGGCAGGCTTCTACACCGAAGGCGGACAGGAGTATCTGATTTATGGGCTCGGGCGCGTTCACGACCCAGAGGGCATCGGCGCGACGGTCGTGGCCGAACGGGGCGACAAGCCGGTGCTGGTCCGTCACCTGGCGGAGGTCCGGGTCGGTCCGGCCCCGAAACGGGGCACGGGCTCCCACAACGGTGAGCCGGCCGTGGTGCTCGGCATTCAGAAGCAGCCGGGGGCAAACACGCTCGCGCTGACCGAAGACCTCGACCGGGTGCTGGCGGATATGCAGCAAGCACTCCCCGAGGGCATGAAGCTCTCCACGCATATCTTCCGCCAGGCCGATTTCATCGCCGTCTCCATCGACAACCTCCTGGCCGCACTGCGCGACGGTGCCATCCTGGTGGTGGTGATCGTGTTCGCCTTCCTGATGAGCGTGCGCGCCACCCTGATCACGCTGCTTGCGATTCCGCTGTCGCTGGTGGCGGCGATCCTCGCCATGAAGGCGATGGGGGCGACTATCAACACCATGACTTTGGGCGGCATGGCCATCGCCTTGGGCGCCCTGGTGGACGACGCCATCATCGTCGTGGAGAACATCGTCCGGCGCCTGCGCGAGAATGCCCGCCACGACGCCGAACGCCGCCGCCCGGTACTCTCGGTGGTGGGCGACGCGACCCGCGAGATCCAGGGTTCGATCGTGTTCGCGACCCTGATCATCATGCTGGTGTTCCTGCCGCTGTTCTTCCTCGCCGGCATCGAGGGCCGCCTGCTGGCACCGCTGGGCTTCGCCTACATCGTCGCCCTCGCCGCCTCCCTGCTGGTCGCCATTACCATCACCCCGGTGTTGGGCGCCCTCGGCCTGCCCCGCTCGCGCACGGTGCGCCAGCAGCGCGAGACCGCGCTGGCCCGCGTCCTCAAATCCGCGTATGCACCGGTGCTCAATGCCACCGTCCATCGCTGGCGAAGCATCGCGCTACTGGCGGTGATCGGTCTGGCCGTCGCTCTCGCCGGACTGTGGCAGGCGGGCCGCTCGTTCCTGCCGGAGTTCAACGAGGGCAGCCTGACCGTGAGCGCGGTGACCCTACCGGGGACCTCCCTGGAGCAGTCCGATGCGCTGGGCCAGCGGGTGGAGCAGGTCCTGCTGAGTCATCCGGAGGTGGTGAGCACAGCGCGGCGTACGGGACGCGCAGAGCTCGACCCCCACGCCCAGGGCATCCACGCCTCGGAAATCGACGTGACCCTAGCGATGCGGGACCGGCCCAAGGAAGTGTTTCTGGCCGCCTTGCGTAGTGATCTGGCCGCGATTCCCGGCATGAACATCATCATCGGGCAGCCCATTTCCCATCGCATCGACCACATGCTGTCCGGCACCCGCGCCAACATCGCCGTCAAGATCTTCGGCCCCGATCTCTACGAGCTGCGCCGACTCGCCATGCTGGCCAAGGCACAAATGGAACAGGTCCCCGGCGCGGTCGACGTCACCGTCGAGCAGCAGACCGATATCCCGTTTCTGACCGTGCGCTTCCGACGCGAAGTCATCGCCCGCTATGGCCTGCGGGTCGCGGACGTGGCCGCGGCCATCGAGACGGCCTTCTACGGCACCGAAGTCTCCCGGGTGCTGCAAGGGCAAGCCGCCTTCGATCTGGTGGTGCGCTACGAGTCCGAAGTCAAGCGCGATCTGGAAGCGGTCCGCTCAACGCTGATCACCACGCCGTCCGGTGCCCGACTGCCCTTGCGAGCCCTGGCGGAGGTGGACAAGGCGCGGGGACCGAACCAGATCAGCCGAGAGAACGTGCAGCGCAAGATCGTCGCCATGGCCAATGTCGCCGAGCGCGATCTGGTCAGCGTCGTGGAGGACATGCGCCAGCGCATCGGGCAGAACCTCACCCTCCCGGCGGGCTATCACATCGAATACGGCGGACAGTTCGAGAGCGCCGAGCAGGCTTCGCGCACGCTGCTGCTGCTCGGCATCGTGGTACTGGTGGCAATTTTCCTGCTCCTCTTCGTCGCCTTCCATTCGGCCCGCGATGCGCTCCTCGTGATGCTCAATCTGCCCCTGGCCTTGATCGGCGGCGTCATCGGGGTGTACGCCTCCGGCGGCGTGCTGTCGGTGGCCTCCATCATCGGGTTCATCACCCTGTTCGGAATCGCCACCCGCAACGGCGTCATGATGATCGCCCACATCCAGCAACTGATCGATCACGAAGGTGTGCGGGACGCGCTGACCGCGGTGAAACGCGGCGCCAGCGAACGGCTGATCCCGATCCTGATGACAGCATTGGCGGCAGGGCTGGCGCTGGTGCCGCTTGCAATGGCCGCCGGCGAGCCAGGAAGCGAGATCCAGGCCCCCATGGCAATCGTGATCCTGTTCGGTCTGCTGAGCTCGACGGTGTTGAACATGATCGTCGTACCGGCGCTGTACCTGCGCTTTGGCTCAGTGCGGACACGATTGGGCGTCGCGCCGGTACTTTCTGCGGCGCAGCAGCATCCAGCACCAGCCGCGAAGCACTGACAAGTGGCAGCTCAGCACAGCCTGGCTGCGGCATCTGAAACGCCACGCCAGCGAGAGCCGGCGAACGAATTGGACGAGCTTCGGGAGAGCGGTGAGATGAAACGGTACATAGCCCGAATCGCGGTAGCGACATCGTTGTTGGCCGCCCTCACGGTGGCAGGCTGCGCAACCAGCGGAACAGATCTCAAACGCAACCAAATTGTTGAGATCGAAAAAACTTCGTCCAGCTATGCCAGGGTGGGCGTGGTGGGCGCATACCAGGAGGATTCAACCATTTCGGTGCATGGGACGGTGATTCGCAAGCGGGCCGGCCGCAGCCCTATTCCCGGCCATGTGGATGTGGAGCTACGCGGGCCAACCGGGGACATCCTGGACAGCGTCAGCGTCGCTTACCGACCAACCGCAAAACGGAGGTCGGGAATTTTCTGGGCCACGCTCGACGGGATTGCCCCCGTTGGCAGCACCATCAGGATTTCCCACGACCCGGGGTCCCGCGCTGAGTAAGCCATCGGCAACTCCGCGCGGCGGCGACCAACCCCAGTTTCTGGCAGCAGGTGAGCGTATTAGCCGCGGATGAGAACAGCCCCCGGCGGTACCTGATACCGCAGCTCATAGCAGTCGCCGGGTGGGGGCTGCTGCCCGGGCGGGAGATCGGGAAACCAGATGCGACACTTGCCGGGAGGTGGCAGGTGTCCGGCGGGCACGTCGGCGGCGGACGGATAGACAGCGTGCGCGGCGCATCCCGAGATCAGGCATCCGCACGCCAGTGTCAGACCGATTCGCAACATCTTGCGCTCCAGTGCTTGCCACGGCGCCGAGCCACCGTGAATATGCTTTCTCACATGCCAGCCGCTTCGAGTTCCAGGTACCCTTGATGCGCGTTGGGTCCTGCCAGCTCGTCGAAGTTGGCCAGGTGCTTCCAACGGGATTGATCGAAACTCTGAATCGCCTCGCTGAGGCCGAGCCAGTCACGCACCGCCGCCGACATATGGTCTCGTAGCGCGACGAGGTAGTCGTAGGTCGGCTCCTGGAAACTGGACAAATGCCCCGGTTCGCCGTGCCCCGGCACGAACACGGTCGCTTGCGTGTAGCTGCGCAGCCGATCGTAGCTGGCGATCCAGCCCTCGAGATCGCTTACCGGCAGCAGCGCCAGGAGGCGCCCACCGTAGAGCACGTCGCCCGCGAACACAACGTCATCAGGACGCACCTCGACGATGAGGCTGCCCGCAGTGTGGGCGTCGCCGACGGGAATCACCTCAACGTGGATGTCCCCTCCCAAGTCGAAAGTTCCGCGCTCCTCGAGAGCATGATCGGGGCGCTCGGGCAAGGGAATCTCAGCCTCGCTGCGATCCAGCACTCGGGCGATCTGGCCCGCGAACTGCGCACCGCTGTCGAGGATCCGTGGCACCGCGGCCTCGGCCGCGATGATCTCGGCCCCGAGCTTCCGAAAAGCAGGGTTGCCCATGATGCGGTGCGGTTGCGAGTTGGTGTTGATCACGTAACGAATCGGCTGCTCTGTAATGCGTCGGATGTGCCGGATCATGGACTCGGCCATCTCCGGGCCGTAGCCGCTGTCGACCACTGCCACCGCGTCCTCGCCGACGACGAAACCGAGGTTCATGCGGAATCCGCCATTCTCGCGGGACGGCGGTCCGTAGGGGCCGATCCACGCATAGGCATGCGCACTGATTTGTTGCGGTCGCGGGAGAAACTCATCCGCTGCATGGGCGCTCATCGAAAGCATGAGGACCGCACAGAGCCATGCCCGCGCGACGATCCTGAAGGTCCTCGGAATCATCCGGCCACCGTTCTCCCGCCCAGGCGTTTCCAGGCCTCGAGGCCACCTTCGACATAACGGGCACGCACGCCTTGCGCCAAAAGGGCATCGAGCACCGAATTGCTCACCGAGCCGCCCCGTACGCAATAGATGACCACCTCACGCTCGGAAGGCAACTTGAGCGCCCACTGCTCCACCTGTCCCGGATCCCGCCAGGCGGCGCCCGGCAGCAAAGCCTCGTCTTGTTCGTAGTCGGACGGTCGCCGAACGTCGAGGACGACCGGCGCGTAGTCGGATTCGAGCAGATCCGCAAGCTCACGGGGGGCAATAGTACGGGTCATCGGATGCACCTCTCATAGTGTCGTTGCACGTTCGCCCAATGGATGTTCGCCATGAACGCATCGACGTAGGCTGCGGCTTTGGCGCCGTAGTCCATATGATAGCTATGCTCATACATGTCGAGCGCCAGGATGGGCGTGGCCCCCGCCACCGCGCAGGTGTGGTCCGCTGCCCATTGGTTCACCATGGCGCCGTCTCGATGCGAGTAGGTCAGCAGCACCCAGCCGGAGCCACCCGCCTGGGCTTTCCCCATGGCGATGAACTCCGAGCGCCACTGCTCAAAGCCGCCGAAGTCGCACTCCAGCGCATCCTTCAATGCCCCCACGGGCTCGCCGTTCTCGCCCAAGCACGCGAAGTACAGCTCGTGCAGGATCATCGAATTCATCGCGATCAATTGCTCGCGCTTGAGGCCGTTAATCACGAACCCCGGCGTATTGGCCCAGTCCAGATTCGCCAATTGCTCGGCTATGGCGTTCAGCCGCTTCACGGCCCCGCCATAGTTGTTTTCGTAATGACTGACGATGAGCGATTCCGATAGTCCCTGCAGCCGCTGTGGATCGCAGGATAGTGGCTTCAAATCATAGCGCATAGCTCGTTTCCCTTATTGCATAGTCCAAGCTCAATACATTGCCGACACCGATGCTTCAGTGACACCCGATTTCCACTCGTGGTAGGCGGCCCCACATTGCCCTTCTGGCCGCCTCACATCACCATGAGCCGATAGACCATCCCTACGCACGCTACGCCGAGCAGCGTCCGGATCATCGGCCACCGCAGCCAGAGCAGCGCGGCCAGGGCGGCCAGCGCCAAAACTACCGATGCAGGGTCGACGGTCGCCCAGTCTGGTATGCTCAGGTGGAGATACCCGATCTGCTCCTCGCGTACCCGCGCGAACAGGGTGTGCAATGCGAACCAGACGGACAGGTTGAGAATGACACCGACCACGGCGGCTGTAATCCCCGAGAGTGCGGTGGACAGGGCCTTGTTTCCGCGCAGCGCCTCCACATACGGTGCGCCGAGGAAGATCCAGAAGAAGCAGGGAACGAACGTCACCCAGGTGACCAGGATCGAGCCTAGGACGCCGGCAGTCATCGGGTCCAGCCCGCCGGCGTGACGATACGCACCCATGAAGCCCACGAACTGCACCACCTGGATCAACGGCCCGGGCGTGGTTTCAGCCATGCCGAGACCGTCGAGCATCTCTCCTGGCAGCAACCATCCGTAGACTTCCACGGCCTGTTGGGCGATGTAAGCAAGCACCGCATAGGCGCCGCCGAAGGTGACTACCGCCGTCTTACTAAAAAAAAGGCCCTCCTGCACGAACACGTTAGATGGCCCCAGGTACGCACCCAACAGGAGCAACGGCAGGAACCACAGCGTGAGGAAGATCGCGCTGACTTTGACTGCGCGCGCTAGCGACGGATGTGTATGGGCAGGAATCTCGATCTCGTCGGCGCCCGGACCGCGGATTACATGAAACAGATCGGGCCAGCGCAGCCCACCGAGGTAGCCGAGCAGGCCCGCCGCCACGATGATCGCCGGAAATGGCACATTGAAGAAAAAGATGCCGATGAAAGCCAGCCCGGCAACGGCGAACATCACTTGGTTCTTCAAGGCGCGGCCGGCGATCTTGACCAACGCCTGAAGCACGACCGCGAGCACTGCGGGTTTGAGTCCGTAGAACAGCGCATCCACCCAGGCGACGTCGTTGAAGCCGGCATACAAGATGCTGAGCACCAGGATGGCGACGAAGCCCGGCAGCACGAACAATATGCCTGCTACCAAGCCACCGGCGGTGCGGTGCAGCAGCCAACCGATGTAGGTTGCAAGCTGCTGCGCCTCCGGGCCCGGCAGCAACATGCAGTAGTTGAGCGCGTGCAGGAAACGATTCTCGCTGACCCACTTCTTCTCATCGACAAGAATGCGATGCATCACCGCGATCTGCGCGGCGGGACCGCCGAAGCTGTAGAGCGCTACCCGCACCCAGGTCCAGAAGGCCTCGCGGAACGAGACCGCGTCGGGCGCATCGCCCGTGGAAACCGTCTCAAGGCGCGTCGACATATTGCTTCTCCCGCGTACCGCCGCGGCGCTTGCCGGCCTTGAAGCCCTCATAGAGCGCATCGAGGACCGGCGTCATGGCACCGAGCAACGCATCATCGTCTTGGCACTGCGCGCGCATGCCGCCCAGCACCGCTTCAAAGCCGGCGGCTTCCGCCACCGGCACGCCACCGACGTCCAGGTAGTGCACCATGGCCGCCATGCGCGCGAGCGCCGGATCCTCTGTCAGCCAAAAACTCGCCGCCAGCACTTCGAAGCTCACACGCTCTCCCACGTGGGTGAACGCCGCACCATCGAAATCGAAGCCAACGGCCTGGGGAGGACAGTCCTGCGGGCGCTCGAGCCACAGAAACCGCGCGCGCGGGTCGATGAAGCGCCGAATCAGCCACGCCGAGGCCACGCGGTCCACCCACAAACCGCGGCGCGTGGCCCAGAGCCGACTTTCATAGTCGCGGAGGCTGCGTTCGGGGAGGGGCCCTGGCGCGGGCTGCGGCTCATCGGGCGAGTACTGCTGGTTGACCGCCGCCTCCAGGGCCTCGAGTGCAAGCTCGCCTTCCGCCTGAGCGTCACCTGGGAAGAAATCGATGCGCTTGAGTGTCTCCAACTCCCGCGCGAGCTGGCGAAGGCTGCGGCGAGCTGCCGCTTCGGTCACTGTTCCGAATCCTTCCCGCAGTTCGGCCATCCGCCCCAGCAGCGCCGTGTACTCCGCGATCCGGTCGAAACGCGCCAGGAACGCCTCCTCCTCGGCCGCCTGCTGAGTCGGAAGCTCGAGCACATAGGCGGAACCGCCGGCCCCTTCGACTTCCCGAGCCAAATCCCGCAGCACCCGGCGATGTTCAACCGTGGCCGGCAGCACGCTCAAGCCGTCGCGGAGCATGGCCGCGCCATGTTCCTTCAATGCACGCCAAAGGCGCACCCGATGCCTCGTGCCGGAACGTCCGGGCACCGAAGCGGCCAGGACGAGCCACCGGGCAAGGCATGGGGTATCCATGTAATGAAGATTACGTGGTGTGAATCTAGATTACAACAGGTCCCCGCAGCGGTAGCTGCTCAACGGCGGCAAGGGCTGCAGGTCGTGGTGGAGCAGATCACGCTATCCCGCCAGCCTGCACTGCCGCATCCGTTACCGGATTGCAGCGGGTCGCACCCTAGACGTGGCGTCCCCCAGGGGGTTTGTTCGCCAAATCGGCGGACTGGTGGTTCCGATTGAAGGGCTACCTACTGCTCACCGCCGCAGTTCCTAGTTAACCCCCATATCGTGCTCCGCGGGTACTGACTCTTCCTTCGGCGACTCGGCCACCATGCACTCGGTGGTGATCATGAGCCCGGCCACAGAAGCGGCGTTCTGCAGGGCCGTGCGAGCCACCTTGGTGGGATCGAGGATGCCCATCTTCACCATGTCGCCGTACTCACCAGTCGCGGCGTTGCAGCCGAAGTTGCCCTTGCCTTCGCGGACCTTGTTCAGGACCACCGAGGGCTCCATGCCGGCGTTGGCCACGATCTGACGCAGGGGCTCTTCCATGGCCCGGGCGGCAATGGCGATACCGACGTCCTGGTCGTGATTGTCACCCTTGAGGGACTCGATCGCCTGCAGTGCGCGGATCAGCGCCACACCGCCGCCAGGGACGATGCCTTCCTCCACCGCAGCGCGGGTGGCGTGCAGGGCGTCCTCCACGCGAGCCTTCTTCTCCTTCATTTCCATCTCGGTAGCGGCACCGACCTTGATCACCGCTACGCCGCCGGCGAGCTTGGCGACCCGCTCCTGCAGGTGACCTTGACGGCGTCGGCCAGCTTTGAAACGCCGGCAAGCATGCGTTCCCGCGCCAATTCGCTGAATTCAACCTGTTTGGCTGTCATACTCATCTCCTTCTCGCTTCTCATTCGATCTTGCGACTGCCGTGTGGCGTGGAATTCAACCGACGAAGACGGCTCCTCTCTCCTTCATCTGCGAGCATGCGCGCAGGCCTGGTTCCGGCGCTATGGGGCGTGTGGCGTCCCCGATCACGGCCACTTCGAAACCTTCCTGCAATGCATCCAAAACGGTCGCTCGGACACATACCTCTTGTGCCAGTCCTCCGATCCACAATCGTCGGACACCGTCGTTGCGTAGCTGTACTGCCAATCCCGTCTCGTCGAACGCGGAATTCTGGGCAGAAGTTCGCGAAACACCCTCCGGATTGAGTTATCCCGATGTCAACACAACCGCCGATAAGCGCCCGAGGTCACCAATACGAACCGAAGCGGAAGAAAGAGGATATCTCGAGGAGATCAAGGATCGCCTGCACGCCGCCCTCGTCGCGATCGACTGTGTCGTGTATTCCGATGCTCTCACTGCACGGTGCGGTCGTGGTTCTCATGGGTATCGCCGTGCTTACGGGGCAGCTTTCAGCATTTTCCTATTGGCTGCTGGAAACCTTCCCTAGGCTCGGAAAGATCGGCTAAGGCCCTGTCGGTCCCGAGAGATGATCCGCAGCGACACGGACTTGCCGAACGTTCAGCACAATCCGCATGCGTCATCCTGCTCGGACTGAACGGGTGCCTTCTTCCCGGCTCTCTGGCTGCCCCCGCACGGATCCGCGGAAACAGGTTGCCGCGGGCAGAAGCGCAAGGCCGCCTACGGTCCAAGCCCCATCACGCTCGCTGTTGCGATTCCGATCCTTGCGCATAGACACGTGCCCCGTCGCTGACCACCCCGAACGCAGAGCGCATGAACAATGCGGCGATGGCGAGGCCGACGATCACATCCGGCCATTGGGAGTGGGATACCCAGACTCCGACCGCCGCCCCGAGGACGGCCAGGTTGGCAATAATGTCGTTGCGGGAGCATATGAAAACCGAGCGCATGTTGACGTCTTCTGTGCGATGCCGCCACAGCAGCCCGAGGCACACCCCATTCGCCACCAGCGCCAGCACCCCCACGGCACCGATGATCACTGCAGTCGGTACCTCGGGATGAACCATCTTGTAGATCGCCTGGCCCAGCACGAAGAGGCCGAACAACGCCATAATGCCGCCCTTCGCCAGGGCAGAAATCGCCTTCCAGCGAACGCTGCGTGCGACCACGAACAGGCTGAATCCGTACACCAGCGCATCGCCGAGCATATCGAGGGAATCGGCCAGCAACGCCGTGGAGCCGGAGAGCACACCCGCGGTGACCTCCACCAGGAACATGGTCGCGTTGATCGACAGGACAGCCAGCAGCGTCCTGGATTGTCTCGCACGCAGCTTCTCGATCTCGCAGCCTGCGTTGGTGCAGCAGTCCGACATCCGCCCGTCCCATCCGAGTCAAATGGCAGCAGCCTAGCACGCATGTTCCGACGCATGTCAATGGTGTCGAGGCGGATACCCCCTCACCGCGGTGGCATTTCCGCTCCGCGACTCAGGAGATCGGCATCGCATCGCTGATCTCGCTGACATAGATCCAGCCGCTCTCCGGCTGTCCCGTTGCGCCTTGTTCTCGAATGATGCGGACGGCCTCTTGGACCTGGTCGTTGTCGCAGACGACCTCTACTTTGACCTCGGTGACGACGCCTGTGCCAATCTCGGTCGAGTAATCCTGCTCCTTGTTGTCCAAGGCCGTGACCAGCCCCATCACGTCCACGGCACTGAGCCGTGTAAAGCCGGCCGCTTGCAGGGCGTGCACCACGTCGATTGCACGGTTGCGGTGTATAAATGCTTTCAGCTCCTTCATGTTCTCTCTCTCCTTCGCACTTGGCTCTGCGGTGCATGCGCTCAACTGCCGCCGAGGCCACTGGAAACGAACGTAAACAGGACAAACCCGCCAACGAGCGACAACACCGAGCCCCGGGCGTCGGCGGCGCTCTCATGGGCCTCGCCGATCATGTCTTCCACCGACGCGACGGTCAGAAGCCCGGCGGTGAACACGAGCGCGGCCATCTTCACCCCTTCGGCCTGCCCGCGCAGGAGGTAATACGCAAGCATTGCCGCAAGCAGCACGGGGATTGCGAACGCCGCTCCCAACAGCAGACGCCGGCTTCGCGGTACGCCATTCCTACGCAGGTTCGCAAGAGTCGCGTACCCTTCGGGGATGTCGGCCAGTACCTGCCCGAGCGCCAGCACCAGCGCCAGGGACGTCCCCACGGCTGTTCCGGCACCGATCATGAGCCCGTCACTGAACAGGTCTACCGCCACGGCGATGTACACCATCCACATTTCGGTGCGCCCACCGCCGAAGCGCCGCTGCGCTCGCTCCACCAGGAACTGGAGCCCGATATAGGCCAGGCCGCCCAGACCGAAGGCCGCGCCGACTACCCACCCGGAGGTGCTCGCGAGTGCCCGCGGCACGAGCTCCACCGCCACGATCGCAAGGACGATGCCTGCCGCCGCATGCAGCGCGCGGTTGAGGTTGATCTTCGAGGGCTGGCGATACTCCGCGATCAGCCCGCCCGAGAAATTGCCGACGGCGGGCAGCAGCGCCAAGCCCAGTACCGTCAGCAAGTCCGTCACGTTTTCCTGTCCTTCCGGCTTTCGACCCACTCGTAGATCACGGGCAGGAGGATCAACGTGAGCAGGGTCGAGCTGATGAGCCCACCCACGACCACCGACGCCAGCGGCCGCTGGGTTTCAGCACCCACACCGGACGAGAGCAACATCGGCACCAGGCCCAGGATCGCCACACTGGCGGTCATCAGCACCGGCCGCAGCCGCAGCTCCGCCCCTCGGCGCACCGCGTCGGCCACGCTCATGCCCTTCTCACGCAGCTCGTTGATGAAGCTCACCAGAACGATCCCGTTGAGCATGGCAACACCGAACACGGCGATGAAGCCGATGGCCGAAGGCACCGAAAGATACTGCCCGGTCGCCCAGAGCACGAACAGCCCGCCGATGATGGCGAACGGCACGTTGGCGATGATCAACGTGGCGTACTTCATCGAGTTGAAGGCTGTGTAAAGCAAAACAAAGATGAAAAAGATGGTAGCCGGCACGATGATCGACAGCCGATCCAGGGCCCGCTGCTGGTTCTCGAACGCACCGCCCCATTCGATCCAGTAGCCCGGTGGCAGGTCGATCTGCTGCTCGATGCGCTGATTGGCCTCCTGTACGAACCCGTCCACGTCTCGGCCACGGACGTCCATCTGCACCACCGCATAACGTTGCAGCTGCTCGCGGCGCACGAAGGTGTAGCCTTCGGCGGTGGTGACGTCGGCCACCCGCGACAATGGGATGATGGCGCCGGTCGGGGTGCGCAGGGGGATTTCACGGATGGCGCCGAGCGAGGCCTTCGACGTATCAGCGAGTCGGGCGGTGATATCGAACCGCTTCACGCCATCGATCAGGGTCGAGACGGGCTCGTTACCAATGCCCGTGCGCACCACCGTCAGCACGTCGTCGGCATTGAGCCCGTAGCGGGCGAGCTGCTCGCGGTCCACGCGGATACGGACCTGCGGCTTGCCTAGATTGGCTTCCAGCGACAGGTCGGCCACGCCGGGCACGTCGGCCAACACCTGCTTGATACGCTGGCTCAAGCGGTCGAGCTCACCGAGATCCTCGCCATAGAGCTTCGCCGCAAGGGTCGCCCGGACGCCGGAGATGAGCTCTTCCACGCGCATCTGGATCGGCTGGGTGAAGGCGATCACCGTGGTCGGCACCACCTCCTCGAGCTTCTCGCGCATCGCCACCGCGAGTTCCTGAATGGAGCGCTCCGTCCCCCACTCCGCCTCCGGTTTGAGTGCGGTATAGACCTCCATGTAGTTCACGTCGGCGGTCTCGCCCTTCTCCGCCCGCCCGATCATGGCGATGGTCGTAGCCACCTCTGGGAATTCCCCCAGGGCCCCCTCGATCTTCTTCGACACCTCAATCGATTCCTCCAAAGAGGTAGACGGAATCGACGTCACCCGCCACATGATCGATCCCTCTTGCAACTGCGGCATGAACTCCTTGCCGAGCAGCGGGAACAAGGCCAGGCTGCCCACGAGCAGCGCCAGCGCAACGGTCACGACGGTCTTCTTGTGGCCCAGGGACCACGCCAGCAGCGGCAGGTAGCCGCGCTTGAGCCAGCGCACCAGCAGCGTGTCCCGTTCCTCCTTGGGCTTGAGGACGATCGCCGCCAGCACTGGGATCAACGTCAACGTCAGGATCAGAGACCCGGCCATGGCGAAAGAGATATTGAACGCCATGGGCTTGAACAGCTTGCCTTCAAGGCCCTGGAGCGTGAACAGGGGCAGGAACACGACGATGATGATCAGGATGGCGAAGGCGACGGGATTGGCCACCTCCCGTGCGGCGGTGAGGACAGCGGCCGTCCGGTCCACCGTCTCGCCCCGGGCGCGGCGCTCGGCCATGATGCGGAAGGAGTTCTCCACCAGCACCACGGCGCCGTCCACCATCATCCCGATACCGATAGCGAGCCCCGCGAGCGACATCAGGTTGGCCGACAACCCCACCTGCTCCATGAAGATGAAGGCGATCAGCATCGCCAGCGGCAGCGCGGTGATGACCACCAGGGCCGAGCGCAGCTCGCCCAGAAACAGGAAGAGCACGATGGCCACCAGGATGGCGCCTTCGAACAAGGCGTTGCGCGCGGTGGCCACGGCCTTGTCCACCAGTTCGGTGCGCTCGTAAATTGGCTTGAGCTCCACGCCCTCCGGCAGCGCCGACTCGACGGTCGCCACCTTCTCCTTGACGCCCTCGACCACCTCGGCGGCGTTGGTGCCGATGCGCGACAGCGCCATGCCCAGGACCACCTCCTTGCCGTCCCGGGTGACCGCGCCGAAGCGCAAGGAGGGCCCCTGGCGGATGTCGGCCACATCGCGCAGATACACCGGCGTGCCGTCGTCCACCTTCAAGACGATGTTGCCGATGTCGCCGGTGTTCTGGACCAACCCGAGACCACGCACCAGGTACTGCTCCGGCCCGAAGTTCACGTACTGCCCGCCCACCTGGCGGTTATTGCCCTGGAGCGCGCCTATCACCTCGGTGAAGCCGAGCTCGTACTTGATCAGGCGCATGGGATCGATCACCACCTGGAACTGGCGCTCCTGGCCGCCCCAGGAGAGCACGTCGTCGACCCCGGGCGCCGTGCGCAGGATCAGGCGCACAGTCCAGTCCTGGAGCGTGCGCAGGTCCATGTCCGAGATCTCGCCCTTGAGCTTCTCGTCGCTGCGCTCCAGGGTGTACCAGAACACCTGACCGAGGCCGGAGGAGTTGGGTCCCATTTCGGGTGTGCCGTAGCCCTCCGGAATGCGATCAGCCACCTCCTGCAAGCGCTCCATGACGAGCCGCCGCGCGAAGTAGATGTCCATGTCGTCCTCGAAATAGACGGCGACGTAGGACAGCCCGAACAGGCTCACCGAGCGAATCTGCTGCACGGCGGGGAGCCCGGCCATGCCCGACTCGATCGGGAAACTCAGCAGCTGCTCGACGTCCTCGGCGGCAAGCCCCGGCGACTCGGTGTAGATGTTGACCTGCACCGGCGTCACGTCGGGAAAGGCGTCGATGGGCACCGTATTGACGGCCCGCCAACCCAGGAATCCCACGACCCCGAACAGGATGATGACCAGAAACTTGTACCGCAGTGAAACTTCGACCAGGCGATTCAGCATGGAGGCATCCGTTGTTCTTTGTTGAGCTTGGTGAGCCGCGCGCGGGATTGCCTAATGCGCATGTCCGGACCCCATCTGCGACTTCAGGGCAAGGGATTTGAGCAGGAACACGCCGCGGGTCACGACCTCCTCGCCCTCCGCCAGGCCGCTGCGGATTTCCGTCCAGCCCCCGCGCGTCGGCCCGGTCTCCACCGCCTGCGGGTGCAGCTCGTCGCCTTCCACCTTGAACACCGTCGGGCTGCCCTGCATCAGCACCACCGCCTGCTCGGGTACCGCCATCACGGGTGCACCGTTGCCCGTGTTCAGGCGCACGTCCACATACTGGCCCGGGTGCAGCATCTCGTTGGAATTGTCGACGGCGATGCGCACGCCCTGGGTGCGTGTGGTCTCGTCCAGCCGGTGGTGGAGCTGAATCACTTTGCCGTCGAGCCAGCGCTGGCCGTCGCGGCTGACCTGCGCCAAGGCGCCTTGCTCGATGCGCGCCGCATCCTGCGGGCGCAGCTTGGCCTCGACCCACAGCACCGCCTCGTCGCTGACCTCGAACAGGACCCGGCCAGGGCCGGCCAGCTCGCCGATGAGGAAGTCGTCATGGATGACGCGGCCCGCCTGCGGGCTCAGCAGGTCGAACTCGCCCGTCGCCTGGGATGCATCGCCCTTCGACAGCAGCGCTTCGACCTGTTCGGCGGACATGCCGTAGGCGCGCACGGTGGCGAAGGCACGCTGACGCGCCACCTGGGCGGCCACATAGCGCTTGTCCGAGACCACGTCCCGGCCCAGGCGCCTCACCCGCTGCCATTCGCGATCGGCCTCGATCAGGGCGCCTTGCGCCTCTGCCATCTCGACGCTGGAGAGCGTAACGAGGGGCTGCCCCGGCTTCACCGCTTCGCCCATCGTTGCGTGCCGCGCTACGATCTGGGCGGCGATGCGCGGCGTCACCTGGGAGGAGCGGTACGCATTCATGCGCACCTCCCCGGGCGCGGTGACGCCCTCGGAGAGCGCGCGCCGCTCGGCGGTGGCGGTCTCCACGTCCTTTGCGCGGCGCTCCTCGACGCTCATGCGCAGGGCGCCCTCCTCCTCATGTTCCTCGTGGGCAGCGCCCGCTTCGTCCGGGTGGGACTCGGCGCCGTGCTCCTCGTGCTGGGCGGATTCGGGCTGCGCGGCGCTGACCGGCGGGCTGCCGAGCAGGCTCAGAGCCAGCAAGAAGATGTTCATCTGCTTCATCGTGCATGTCCTCTAACGTATGTGTCCGGTGCGCGGCGCTATCGTGCGGGATCTGCGAGGCCGAGCCACTCATCGATGCGCCCCGATGCCCCCAGCCAGTCGAACCAGGCCTCCCAGTACTGGCCGCGCAGGCGCAGCGCCTCGGCCCGGGTATCCAGGGCCTGGTTGAGCTGAATGAGGTAGTCCGGCGTGCTGAGCTCACCGGCCTGCCAGCTGCGCTCGATCAAGTCGAGCTGGCTTTCGAGACTGGCTTGGCCGGACTGTTGCCAATCCTCCCAGGCGGCATGGGTGAGCTGATAACGCTGCGCCGCCGACAGCAGACGCGCCTTGGCGCGGCGGTAGATATCCTGGGCCTGCCGCTCGGCCCGAATGAGCTCGGCATTGGCCACGTCCACCTCGGCACGGAAGGTGTTGCGCACGAACAGAGGCAGCGACACGGAGAGCCCCGCCAGTGTCTCCGAATCCTCCCGGCCGACGCGGAAACCTACCGTGGGATCCGGCCGGCGTTCCCGCGCGCGCAGGCCGACGGTCGCCCGCGCCGCTGCGATTTGAAAACGAGCCATCTGCACCTGCGGCACCCGCATGAGCAAGGCCTCGAGCGCGTCGTCGGAGGTCTTTTGGGAAATAGGCGGAAGCTCCTTCGGCAGGCTCGGCCACGTGGCGCGCAACTCGCCGGCGACCGCCGCCATGGCCTGTTCGGCGGCCGCCCGTTCGGCGGCGATCCGCGCCCGTTGCAGGCGCGCTTGGGCTGCGGTCAAGCGCGCCAAATCGAGATCGATACGGCTGATATCGCCGGCCCGCTGCCGGCGCGTGGCAAGGTCCCGGAAGCGCTGCATGAGGCTCAGCCGGCGCTTCGAGAGCGCTTCCAGGTCCGCCGCCGTCTGGTAGGCGCTCAGTGCCAGGAGTAGCTCCGTCGCCACCTCCTGGCGAGTCCGGGCCAGCGCGGCCGCCACGGCGTTGCGCTCCGCGCCCGCGACCGCGGTGCGCGCCTCGCGCTTGTCGGACCAGTCGAGAGATTGTGACAGGCCGACGGCCGTTTCACGGACGTCGGTCTCCTCGGTGCCCACCTCCAGTTCCGGGTTATACAGCGGCTGCGCCGCCGCCTGTTCACGGGCGCCGCCTGCACGCACAGCGGCCTCGGCCGCCTGCACGCCCGGGTTCTGCGTCAGGGTCTCGCGAACGAATGCCGACAGCGCCGGCGAGGCGCCGGACTGTGTTGCAGGCTGCGCGCCCGCGGCCGCAGCGCCGCATAGGACACCGCACAGGACGGATCGAAGTCCTCTCGGAAACATGGTTGAGTCCTCGGTCGTAGGGATTACGACAACACACGCACGCGTGTGCCGCGTGACGAACTACGAAGGGGTTGGACTCAGGCGTTCGGTGGGGGTGTCGGCGGCGAAAAGGCGACGGACGTGTAGGTGCCGATCGGAAGATTCCAGACCTCCACCGGCAAGGCCGCCGTGAAAAACGTGGTGGAGGCCGCCAAGCCAAGCAGGTGGCTCGCCCCATGGCAGCAGTGGTCACACCCGCCGTGCGCGGCAGGGTCGTCAGCGGGACCGCCATCAAGCGAGCTCAATGCAACGCCATGGCCGAACAGCTTCTCCGCATGAACGTCTGCGGCCCACGCGAAATTGCCGAGCAGCACGGACATGATGAGGATCTTGGCCACTAGCCGGTACATGGCCGACGATGCTGCCACATAGAACCGCAGAGTTCAACCGCCGCCAACTTGACGACCGATGGCGTCTTTACCCAGTTCCCGTCATCAATGCGCAAATCTCAGATCCTGTTGCTGCAACTGCCGTTATTCTTACGATCAGCATGATGAAGATTTCAAGAGCATTGCCCCCCTCCCGCGGGTAGATCAGCTCGCCTTTGTCCGTCGAAGCGAGCGCGATCCCTAGTCCTTCGGATCAAGACCGGCGAGTTTGACCCAAAGGTTCACCTGTCGGGACCGTTGGGATGTGGGACGAGCGCTCAACCTCGGCTGGGAAACCGGTGATCATCCCGAACGAGCCCTGGGAGCCTTTATCCAGGCGACCACCGTTTCGCGAGTGGCTCCGCCAGCTCGAAGCGATCTGGACGACCCATCTTCTGTGTAATGGGGGTTGCGCGTGATAGCACCTGTCTAGGGACCGCCGATGAGTGCTCGACCTGGAGTTTCACGGACTGTCTCCTCCTCCAGGAAGCAGACGCGTGGTCCCACAAACAAGCGGCTAAGCACTCGCCGGGGTGCAACGGCCGGAATTCCGATCCGTCGCGACCGTTGCAGAGTGCCTGCGGAAGGCCTTGCAGCCGTGAAGACTCGGCCTCGAACGTGCCCGAAAAGAAAGCTCGCCTTTCGCATGTTTGCGGTGATCAGCGCTCCGGCGAAGCGGTCCCACAGCTCCTGCCTTCAGGAAGAACGACCGACGGCACCAACCGGATGTAAACCAACTCGCCGACCAGTTCCACCAGCGTTTGGGTCACTATAACAGCGGGCACTACAACCCAGGCGTCAGGCAAGGCAAGCGCAAGAGGAAGCACAACCAGTGAATTCCGCGTTGCCGCGCTAAAAATCAGCGCTCTCCCCGCCTGTGTGTCCAAGCGAAACGCGCAGGCTGTCAGGCGGGCTAGGAAGGGCACGATAAGCAAATACGCCACATAAATCGGCACCGCTCGGATCACCACGGAAAGGTGTTGCTCGATTCTCCCGATCTGAGAGGCCACGACGAGAAACAGGGTGAGCGACATGAACGGCACGGGCAGCCACGCTGTGGCTTCGAGCCAGACTGCGCCACGGCGTTGGCGCTTGGCCCAGAACTCGGATACCAAAGCTATCCCCAGGGGCACCACAATCAGCAAGAAGAATGCTGCCAAGAATGGACCTGCACTCATGATCTGTGCCGCCTCTTCTCCCATGAAAAGCCAAAGGTAAACCGGCAGCAGAAGCAGCTGGGCGAGAAGCAGCAGTGGCGTGGACGCAAGAACAAGCCTGGCGTTTCCACGCCCAAGGTGGGTAAACACGATGACGTAGTCAATGCAAGGCGTCAGCAGAACAAGGTATACCCCGAGCAGCAAAGGGGGCTGCTGTGGCAACAGGCGCGATAACGACCAAACAAGAACGGGCACAATGATGAAGTTTACTATCAGCAACGCGGCAGTAAATCGCCGGTTCGCGAACGCCTCCCGTAGGCGGAGGAACGGGATCTGCGCAAACATACCGTAGAGCATGATCGCAAGTATGGGGGCGATCAGAAACTCGAGGCGTTCGCCAGAAGCCGGACGCCACAAGCCAAGCACTGTCCCCAGAATCAAGGCCACCGCATATATCCAGATCTGCTTTTGTTCTAGTTGCTCTCTGGTCACGCTGAATCTTCAAGACGCATGGCTTTGCCTCCATTGCAAATGGTGCTCAGCGGAAAACGGATCGGCCCCTATGGTGGGGCAAAAACTCATCATCGGTAAACCGATTACAACGGACGAGAAGCCGAACGCACTTCCAGGACACGAAGCAACAACAACTCGACGAAAAAAGGGCCGAGAATCTACGTGTCGGCTCCGCAGCCTTTCCGGACCTTCAAGACGGGGTGTCCTTGGGCCGCTTTTGGCCGGACAGCGACCCTTCTCAATTCCTTCTTTCTAGCTGTAAAGCGTGCTGGGCGAAAGCGCGGCTTTTCAGTGTGTTTTGCGCCAGCTCCAGCAGATGACGGTGGCGGGTAAACAGCAGCACCTAGGTCCTTTCCGCAAAATCGGCCAGTGCTCGAAGGATGTTCGCGGCAAGCTCGTCATCTGACGTAGCAAGTACATCGTCGAGGACAAGCAGCATGGCCGTATGCGACTCTCGACTAAGATCCAGCGCGGCCAACCGGAGCGCGAGTTAGAGCTGATCGGCGGTTCCTTCGCTCATGGCCTCGACTCCAATGACTGCTCCGTCCGAGCGCTCGGCAAAGAGTACCGGCTCGTCGCTGGTCTCATTTGGTCTCGCCGACCCTCCAGGAATCCCAAACCCCGCACGCTCTTGGGGCTCATATGGGCCGAGTCGCGACTGGCCAGCATCCCGATCACCAGGTAGCACAGGTCCTTTGTGGCACTTGTCGCCGAAACCCCGCCCTGTTCCTCGATCGCGCGATGACAGCGAGTCCGGGAGCCATATACGAACTTACCGGTGAAGCAGAACCGCCTGCCCCCGAAAAGCAAGATCGATTGGGAACAGAGTGGCTATGCCGTGTACCGCACGGCCGTCGAGGCCGCCATCGAGGATATGCTCCAGCGTGGTTTGAGGTCTTCGGACTGCCTTATCGGCGCTGCCCAGATGCTAGCGCGAGCCCAACAGCACGGGCACGCTTAGACCTGGATACTCAATCTTGCAGACTGCCTCATGCAGGCGCCTGACTGAGAAATTGCTCCCGTATCGCCGCCCCATGCGCGGGGCGTTGCTGTGCCCCATCAGGGCGTCCGCGATTTCTTCATCCAGGCCCGCCTCGCGGCAGGCGTCGCGGAAGGTGTGGCGGAACGAGTGGAAGACTTTGCGGGGATCAGTGATCCGCAGGCCGTTCCGCAGATACCGCATGAACGCTTTCGAAAATGCAGCCGAGAACTTCCCAAATCTGTCCGACCGCAGCGTTGGAAAGACGCGCACCTCGCCCTCCGCGCGCAACCGCTCTAGCAGTCGCAGGAATCCGGCTTCAACGACTGCCGGGTGGAGCGGCAGCCGCCGGCGCGAGGCGGTGTTTTTCAGACGCTTTTCCTCGCCATTCGCTCCCGGCATGTCATCGATCACCAGGCACCAGATTCCGTCGATCTTGTGAACGTCTTCCACGAGGAGCTGTGCAAGCTCCTCCACGCGACACCCCTGATAGAGCGCCAGCAGCGGGATCCACGCACCCGCCTCGCCTACTTTCCGGCCCAGCTCCTGTCCGCCGTTAAAGAGCGGCGCGCCGAAGATGGGCGTGAGGTCGTCGCGGTCAAACGGCACCCGCCGCCGGGTATCACCCTTGGGAATCGGGATGCGTCGGGCAGGATTCGCTGTCAACTTGCCGTGGTTGATCGCGACGTTGAACAACGCACAGAGAAAGGTGACCTTCTTCTCCACGGTCTTCGGGCGCAACCCCGTACCGATGAGGTGGTCACGGTAGCGGATCACGTCCTGGCGAAGAATGGCCTCGACCGGTTTCTTGTCGCCGCGTGATCGACGACTTCCATGAGGTCGCGGTCGTCATTCGACTCAAATGCGCAGCAACTGGCACAAACGAGAGTGAGCTCATCTGGGGGTATATTTGGGGGCATCGTCGGCATTTTACAACGCAGCCAATTGATTTTTCCGGCGATGTGATTCCCGCCGCCTCCACCAATTTCTAGCACGTAACACATTGATCAACAAATAAAAATCTGAGTTTGATTTCCGATCTCCCGAGGTTTCGGCCTGATGCTCAGAGTTTTCGTGGATTTCAGATCCGGGGCGAGCGAAATTCCGTTACCTGCGCCTCTCAAATCCTAGCCTCCCCTATCAACTCAGTCTGGGGGTATTTTTCGGGGTACTTTCGCGCCCTCATACAAAATACCCCCATCCGGCGCCGGAAGCCGGCTGACGACTGCCCGCCGACCAAGGACAGTGGCGAAGCATGTTGTTTTATGTCGGTAGTTATTGACTACTACCGGCATTTCACAACACCATGGCCGCATGGCCAATTCGTATCAAAACATCCTGGATCTCGCCGCAAAACGCGGCCTCATTCGACCACGCGATCTGACTGAGCGCGGGCTGCCCACTGTTGCCCTCACGCGGCTAGTGCGGCAAGGACGGCTCCAGCGCGTAGGCCGTGGCCTGTACGCACCTCCGGATCGACCGGTCTCGGAACACAACACCCTGGCCGAGGTCGCGCGCAAACACCCGCAGGCCATCGTTTGCCTGCTGTCGGCGCTGCGCTTCCACGACCTCACCACACAGTCGCCGTTCGAGGTCTGGCTGGCCATCCCCAACAAGGCACGTGCGCCGAAGATGGACTACCCCCCGCTGCGCATCGTGCGCTTCTCGGGCGCCGCACTGACGCGCGGCGTCGAGGACCACGTCATCGATGGCGTGCCGGTGCGCGTGACCAGTGTCGCTCGCACGGTGGCTGACTGCTTCAAGTTCCGTAGCAAGATCGGCCTCGATGTCGCACTCGAGGCGCTACAGGAGGCCTGGCGTAGCAAGCGCGTCAGCATGGACGAGCTCTGGCGCTACGCCACGGTCTGCCGGGTGGCCAACGTGATGCGCCCTTACATGGAAAGCCTGTCATGACAAAACATCAGGATGAATGTTTTGCACAGCGAAGCTGTCCGAAGGGTGGCGCACACGGATGTGCACCATGAACGGACGAAACCTCGCGGCTTCCGTGCGGGCCCGCCTGCTCAACCGCGCTCGCGAGACCCGGCAGGACTTCAATCTCATCCTGACCCGCTATGCCCTCGAACGCCTGCTGTACCGGCTCAGCATCTCCCCCCACGCCGATCAGTTCCTGCTGAAAGGGGCACTGCTGTTCGACCTGTGGTTCGACGTTCCGCATCGACCGACGCGTGACGCCGATTTCCTGGGTCTTGGCTTGGCCGAGTTGCCGCACCTCGAAACTGTCTTCAGGGATGTCTGCAGGGTGGACACCGAGGACGGAGTGACGTTTCGACCAGACACCGTCCAGGCGGCAGAGATTCGCAAGGAGGCCAACTACGCCGGCGTCCGTGTCACCTTGCTCGGCCTGATCGATGGTGCGCGTTGCCCGGTCCAGATCGACATTGGCTTCGGCGATGCCGTAACACCCGGGCCGGTGGAGGTCCGGTACCCCGTGATGCTCCCGGATTTCCAGGCGCCGAAGTTGCACGTCTATCCGCGCTATACGGTTGTGGCGGAAAAGCTGGAGGCAATCGCCGCGCTCGGTATCGCCAACAGCCGAATGAAAGATTTTTTCGATCTCTGGATACTGTCGCGCTACACCGAGTTCGACGGTGATACCCTGCGACGCGCGATCCGGGCGACCTTCGTTCGCCGCAAGACGACGTTGACCGCGGACGTCCCCTTCGGCCTGACCAACGACTTCGCACGAGACACGCAGAAGCAGACGCAATGGCAGGCATTTCTGGGAAAGAACAGGCTCGAAGCGCTGGAACTTGAGGTGCTCGTGGCAGCGCTTCGGGATTTTCTGCTACCGCCCGTCGCCGCAGCAAACGCTGACATCTACTTCCCGCAACTCTGGCCGGCTGGTGGCCCCTGGGCTCCAGCGGCGAGCTGAAAACCGTTTACCGTTTCGGGACAAAATAGATGCGGCGAACGCTTTCCAAGGTTCTCATTTCATCACACACATGGCGGGGGTATTTTCGGGGGTATTTCAGTCGTTTAGCACGGTAACTAAATGATTTTCAAGGCGATGTGATTGCCGCCGCCTCCACCAGATTCTTTAGTGTTTTCCGTGTGTTAAGAACTATTCAGCCGCTTTCGAAGCGGCTTTTTCTTTGCTGCGGTCGTCGAGTGTGATTTCCAGATTCGCAATTTCAATCACCCACAGATGCTGCCCCCCTCCCCGACTTCCGCGCATCACAAACCCTCACCTCGGTCCAGTCCAACGGTGCGCCTCGCACGAGTACCGAACCGCGCCTGAAAACATCCGACGGCAGCCTGCCGTCGAGCCTATCGTCACGTCCTGCCAGATATCCAGTCCCAGGCACGGCGCCAGAAACTTGGTGCCACCTTGGCTGGAGCAGACTCGACAAGAGAAGGCTCGACCTTTGAAGTCTGCCCGTAGAAACGCGCTTTGGCGGCGCGATCACGACGGCGCTCGGCTTCGACCTGCTCGTCACTCCAGGGACCGGCCTCGATCACCTTGCCGCGGTCGATCACGTAGTGTGACCGGCATTTCAGCGTCCAGTTGCCGATGGACGGCCGGAGCGAGATGGTCTCGCCATCGAACGTCATCTTCCAGTCCGTTGGCGTGAAAGGTGCGACAACCTCCTCACCGCAACCACAGCAGCAGCTATGGGCTGATGTGGCATACTCCATCGAAACATAGAGAACGCCGGGCTCAAGGCGCTCGGGGATGTGCTCGACGAAACGATGCTCGAGTCGCTTGTGCCGTATCACCCAAGGTCTCCGTTGATCAGCATGTTGCCGTCGGTCGTGTAGGTGCAGTGATGCTCGCCCTCGAGATCGCGATAGAACCCGCGGATCTTCTTCCACTTGACGACCGCGAGGACCGCATTCAGAGCGTTGAGGTCCGCCACCTGGATGTTGGAGGCGTAGATGTCCTTGGCCCCGCCGCCGACGAAGGAGATGCGCTGGCGCGCATGATCCCGCCTCTCCGGCGTGCTAGCGGTCACCCGCAGGATACCGCCGAGCGACCCCTCGTCGAGCTCGAGGCCCATGCCGACATCGACGAACGCCGCGCCGATCGCCTCGAGCTTCTCGACGATCAACCGCTTCGCTTCGCCGGCATCGAGCGACAGGAACGCGAAGGTGACGCCGTCGAGGAGATGAAGGTTGTCGGCTCCGAGTTCGACATCGTGCGCCACGATGTTCCGGTGCATCCGGCTGTAGATGCGCTTGAGATATTCAACTTTCTTCGGCGCCTCGCGCAGTTCCTCCAGGGTCGGCGCGCCAGGCGCCCGAAAGGCGTTATGGGTCAGGAACTCGTCGCTGTCGAAGAGCCGAATCTCGCGGACCGGCGTCTTGGCGACGAGGTCCAGGATGTAGCCGCCGGTGCCGCCGCCGCCGATGATGGCGACCCGCTCGTTGACGAGCCGCTCGGTCAGGATGCCGATACCGACACGGTCGGAGGCGGTCTCGACATAGTTGAAGACGCTGTCCTCCTCCTCTTCCGGCTCGCGGAAAGTGCGGGGAGTTATGCCGGGCTTCAGCACCGCGGCCGGGCCCGCGATGATGTTCGCGTAGCTCGTCATCTTGTGGTGGTAATCTGTGTAGCCGCCATCCGGCTTGCTCGAGAAGCTGTGCGTGGCTTTCAGACCGTGGCCGAGGTCGAAGGCCCCGGCCTGATGCGAGATCCCCTGGATAGGCGTCCCATCGGCGCGGCACGGAAAGTCGCCGTCCCAATGGACAACATGGGTATCGGGCCTGCGCGTCGCATCGCCGGCCAGCGTGAGGCTCGAGATGAGGGTGCCGATGCGCACCTCGCGACGCGCATCGACGTAGGGCACCTCTCGCATGACGAGATGCCCGCCCTGCCGCAGGACGAAGTAGCCTTCGTCCCGCAGCCGCTTGAGGTCGGGATTACGACTGAACAGTTCGCGTGACATTGAACACCGTGCCTTTCTTCTTGACGTCAACCGAGCCGCCTGCCCCGAGCTCACCCGCATGCGGCGTCGAGGCGGCATGCCGGTAGGTCATCGAGAAGACGACATTGAGCTCGTGCTGGCCCGGGAAGGCGAGCTGGACGATCTGCTCGAACGTGACCGTGCGGGCGTTCACCGTGCGCGGCCGCGAATTGACGATGATCTCGAACGTCAGCCGCGCGATGATGAACCGCTCGATACCGGGCTGGGTCAGATCGATCAACTCGCCATGCTCGATCAGGCGATCTTCACCGCCGGGAACCTCGAGGAAGACGGCCTCCCCCTCGCCGGGCTTGGCGAGGCCGTAGAGTACAGCGCCGCTGATGACGGGCTTGCCCCAGCGCAACTCGTCGTCGTTCAAGGTGAGCTTGAAGTCCCGATCCGTCAGGAAGGCGACGAACCGCTCGGCGCCGTGCTCGCGCAGGTCGAAGGGCTCGTTCAGCCGCACATCTTCGAAGTCTCCCGAGGGCAGGATCGCAAACAGGCTGTAGCCGTCCCGCGGGTCCAGGGCGCCGGCCTCGAGCAACTGCCGGCCGAGCGGCACGGGATCGCTTACCTGACGGGACTGGAAATTGAGGTCGCCCTGCGCGAGGAGAAAGCGATACCCCCGCGCCGGACGCAGCGCCCGGCCTTCGCGCAGGGCGTCGCCGAGGTCGTCGTAATCAAGAAGTTCTTCGGTGTTCATAAGATTGGGTCCTTAGGTTTCGCCGAGGCGACGCCGCGGCTCTAAGGGTCCAATCGGGGCGAGATCCGCCGACCGGTAAGGTCAGGCGAACTTTTTTTGCAGGGGCCCGTCGGGGGTTTGCCCGCAGATGAAGAAGGCGGGGCAATTCGGGCAGGCACGCGACGAGACCTCGGCTGGAAACCGTCCGGCGCGGATGTCGCCAAGAAACCTCGCGAGCTTGTCCTTGCGCCCCTTCAGCTCCCGATCCGACAACGAGAGCGCATACGCCTCACCGTCGGAGAGATGGACGAGCTCCGCAACGGCGCCGGGACAGGCCTGCTGTACGGCCAACACCAGCGCCGCCGCACCGACATCCTTGCTCTCGGCCGACCGCATGTGACCCGTCCGGATACGGCGCACGGCGCGGACGCCATCCGGCCGCATCAACACCTCGTCGGGTCGAACGATGATCTCTTCCCCGCCGAAATTGAGGCTCAGCGCGACCGGCGGCTCGGCAACCGCTTCAGCGCGGTTCGCCAGGAAGAAGCGCAGCATCGCCAGCGCCAGATCCCGGAACTCCGCGCGATAGCCGTGGTCGCCCAACCCCTGATCGGCAAGCGCCGCGTCGGTGCGTTCCTCCAGGTCCCGCTCGGTCACGGGCTCGTCCGCCGCGATCACCGTCTCGACCACCACGCGAACCGCCTCGTGCAGATGCATGAAGGCGGTCGCGGTTCGCTGGCCACCGACCTGCAGGATATGCGTATAGAAGAAGCGGCGCGGGCAGGATTCATAAAGAGCGATTTGCGGGGCTCCGAACCGCAGCCGTCCGTCGACCACCAAATCGATATCCCGAGCTTCCGCGGCTAGGGGAAGCGGCTGCGCCGGCACGACCGAACGGCGCGTCAAAGTGGCCCCGAGACGGTCGAGGAATGGCGACAGCGGCCGGTTGTGACCGTTGCTCTTCTCGGTCGGGGCATAAAGGATCAGGCGGTCGCGGGCGCGCGACTGCGCCACGTAGAATAGGCACTCCTGCTCCTCGGCCTGACCTGCGCGGAACGCCTCCAAAGCACTGCCCTCCGCCCCCGCGATCATCCCGTCGGGCGCCGGACAGGGCGGCGCCGGCGGCGTGCGTGGGATAGTGTCGCTGTTGAGCCCAGGAATATGGACGCCGCCGAACTCCAGGCCCTTTGCGCCATGGATAGTCATCAGCCGCACGGCGTCGAGATGCTGGGCGGCCGCCGGCAATTGGCGCAGGTCGCGGTCGTCGCCGAGGCGCACGAGCCTACGCACACGATCGAGCACGCGCGTGATGGGCAGTCCGCGGCCGGCCGGCTGGACCCGCAGGAAGTTGAGGAACTGCCAGATCGCGATCCCGCGCGTGCGATCGGCAAGATCCCCGGATGCCCCAAGGCGCGCGGCGATGCGGGTGCGATCGAGCAGCAGCGTCGCGAGCACGGTCCAGGGCGAGGCTGTTTGGTCGAACCCGTTAAGCACGGCCGCGAGCTTGGCGAGCGCCTGGCGGCCGGCATCGCTGACGCCAGGGATCGCATCGGTATGCTGAAGCCAGCCGCCCGGAGCGTGCTCGGACGCCCGCAGATGTTCGAAGGTCGCCGAAACGTCGGCGAAGGACATGGTGAAATCGGGCCAGCAGGCGATCCGCACCAGGCCCATGGCGCGCCGATCTACAAGGACGGAGAGCAACGCCAGGAGATCCTTAACTTCGGCACGCTCGAACAGGCTGCCGAGAAACAGCACCGGCACGCCGAGGCGTTCAAGGTCCTGCCCGATGGTCGATAGCTTTTCGTTGCCGGTGCACAGGACCGCCTGGTCACGATAGGCGTAGCCGTCACGTCGGAGTTCCTCGATCGCATCGGCCAGGGCGACCTGCTGCTGCTGCGCGCGCTGGACCGTGCGCAACTCGGGCTTATGTCCATTGGCGTCGCGGTCCGCCTCCAGACCACTGTCCGCATCGCCGGCGCGCATCGTGATCGCGAAGCTGGAGAAGCTGGCGACAATCTCCGGCACCGAACGATAATTACGCTTCAGTCGACCGCGCTTGCCATCGACGAAGTCCTCCCTGCCGAACCGGGTCATGTTGAAGGACGAGGCACCGCGAAACCGGTAGATGGACTGCTTGGCGTCGCCGACCATCCAGAGATTGCGGCCGTCTGGCCGCAGCGCGCTCAGCAAGCGCACGCTGCTGCGGTTCACATCCTGATATTCATCGACCAGGATGTGGTCATATTGCGCCTGCAGCGTTGCACGGATGGCCGCCTCGGCTTCGAGCAGCTTGACCGGCAGGGCGACAAGATCGCCAAAGTCGACGCAATGCGCGTTGCGCTTGAGCTGTTCATAGACGGCGTAGACGCGGGCCACCTCGCTGGCGCGCTCCGCAGTCTCGCTAGCCTCAGCGTCCGCCGCCTTGGCAAGCATCGCGTCAGCGAGCGCGGCATAGGTTTCGGCGTCGACCACCTCGTCCTTTGCCCGCGAAACGGCGGCCAGCATGTCGGCGATGACCTGGGTCGGATCGTAGAGATTGCGGTAGTGGGCGAGCCTCAGACGCGGGAACTCCTCCTCGATGAGCTCCACAGCCTCGGTCCGATCCATCATCCGCGGGTCTTTCGGCAAGCCGAGCTCCGCATGGAAACGACGGATGATATCGAGGCCGAATGCATGGAACGTACCGATCCACATTGCGGCCGCGGCTTCGGGCCGCTTGCGCGCGATCCGCTCGGCCAACTCGCCCGCCGCCTTGTTCGAGAAGGTCAGCAGCAAGATCCGCCGCGGATCGATACTCTCCTCCAGCAGACCTTCAACGCGCGCGATCAGCGTCTGCGTCTTGCCGGTGCCAGGGCCCGCCTCAAGCAGATAGGCTTCACCCCGATGCGCCGCCGCTGCGGCCTGCAGCAGATTAAGCGGCCGTTCGACCCGCGCCGCGGTCGCGGCGGGAGGCACGGGCGGCAACAGCAAAGCGTCGAACAACTGCTGCGCGACGACCTCGAACGGCGCGCCGAGCTTCGCGGCGATCGCCGAGGCGGAGAACCCCTGATCGACATGGAGCGCCCATGCGACGGCGCGCGGAAGCAGCAGTTCGCGCGCGAACAGGTCCATCTGGACTTCGCGGCGTTGCCTACGTCCATAGTCGACAACCCGATCCATTCCGACCGGCGAGGGCTCGGCCGCGCGGGCTGGATCGATCGTCGGTGCCGCTTCGCCACCAGGATCGTCGCCCAGCTCGACATGCCCGATCTCATGCGCCACGAGGAAAGCTTGCTGGAACGGAGATCCGATATTCTCGTGAAGAATCAGATCGTCCGCGGTGACGAAGGTCGCGCGGCCGCCGTTGAGGACGGCTGCCCCGGCGACGGTCGGCTCGACGTCAATCCCCCGCCGGTTGGCCTCGGCGACAGCAAAGTCATAGGGCGACCAGGGATCGGCGCCTGATGCGACGAGGCGAGCGTGAAGCTCGGCGGCGACTTGCCTAGCGAGCTCCACGCTGTCCATGTCAGTCCGCCTCCGCCAACAGCCGGGCGCGCTTCTCGGCCGGAACGCCGGCATCGATCAGCACTTGCTCGAAGGTAACCTGTCCGCCGGGCACCGGCTTGCTATCGGCCTTATAGCTGCGCGCGACGACCAGGTGGTCTGACCCCCAGGACGACTCCAACTGCGCGACAGTGCTGCGCATCGCCTCCGCCAACCTCGCCCGGAAGCGTCGCGGGATGCTGACCAGAGAGACCCGCCGTTCGCGCAGCGCGGTCACGACCTGCCGGGGCACGTCCAGACGTTGGGCGACGGCGCGCCAGTCATCGACCGTCAGCGCCATGAAAGGGTCGGCTGCCGCTGCCGGCATGGCCTTCACGTGATGCGACCAAGCAGCGTCGATCAACGCCTGATCAGCAGCGGAGAGGGGTGCGGCATCTTCATAAGCCTCGCGGCTGAGTTCGCGCGAGAGGTCGACGAGTTCCGCCGCATATTCTGGGTAAAGACGCAGATAACGCTCCAAGGTGGGCCGGCCAGGCTGGCTCTCGACCGCGAATGCGTCGAGCACGGACTCGCGGGATGGGCGTTCGTCGGCGGGGCTCACCGCTCGTCTCCTTCGGCCATGGCAGCACGCAGGGCGGCGAAGGCCTTGTCGCGGTAGGTTCGGACGGTCTTTTCGGAGCGGCCCAAGGCCTTGGCGATGGTCATGACGTCCGGCTCCTTCGAGTCGATGGGGAAGCCTTGTCTCAGCATGTGAATGATCCTGCTTTGTTCTGACGGTAGAGCCTCAATCGCTGCATCCAGGCGCAACCGGTAAGCCGCATCGTCGAAATCCGACGCGGCCAAGGGATCGTAGGTGCCAGCGGCCGCCTCCACCTCGGGCGACAGCTCTCCACTTTCCTCATCATATTCGAGGGGCCCGGAGCGATTCTCATCGCGCCAGGCCTGCTCCTGCGCGTCGCGCCTCATACTTGCCAGCGCTCCGTCGAAGCGCACCTCGAAGTAGTCGAGTCTGTCAACATAAGCGGTGCGATCCTCCGAAAGTAGCTCGACGAACCGGCCAAACACCGCGTCGCGCACGACGCCGCGCGTCAGCGATTCGGTCTTTCCGTCAGAACTCTCCACCCTCGGAACGCTACGCAGCACCCGTTCGATCAGGATCCGATAGAGACGCTCGAACCACGCCTCGTTGTTGTCGCGACGGCTCGCACGGATAAAATAGACGAGACATTCGCTGGGGATGTAGCCGGGGTCGGAGCGCTTCGTGACTGCAGCCCTAGCGATCAACTCGTCACGCGGCAAGACCGCCAGTTCGGCGATGAGCGCTTCTACCTTCGGGTCGCGCTCGTAGAGTTCGCCGGTAAGGCGTCGTTTGCGCAGCGGCGATACTATTGCTTCACCCGCACGCTGGGTGCCCGCCGCTTGCCCTCCGCCGGCAGTCCCCTCCAACTGGATCATTGCGCCGCCCCGCTTTCACTCGCGCCGCGCCCGTTCAGACGCGTCTCCAGCGAGCTGATAACATCAAGCACTGCCTCGAAATTCGGCGGCTCGCCGAAGATCATGCCCTGCATGGCCCTATAGTCGGCGCGCAACTGCTCGATCATCGCGTCATGCGGGGCCAGCGCAAATGAGCCGAGCACGGCGCTCGCGAGATCGAAGTCCGGTCGGTTGAAAAACATCCGGGCATGCGCGACGCAGTCCGCGCCCAGCGCGGTGTCAGCGATGGCGGCCGTGCCGTTCGGGGATGCCGCGAGTTGGTGTAGATCGTAGTAATGTCGGGATATGCGTTGGCCGCCCCCGCGCAACTCCCCGCGCTTGTCGAACCAACGCCGCAGCCCGTGAACGATAACGACCTTGTCCCAGAAGGTGCGTTCCGGATCGACCGTGCGCACCCCCGGGACGGTCAGGTCGAGCGCTGGCAGATCATCGTCGACATAAGGTTTGATCGGCACTTCACTATTCGGATCGAGCGCGGATTTCGCGCCCGACTCGATCTTGATTGCCGCCCGCACATAGTCTGAACGCGGCGTCGCTGCAGGATACCAAATCAGCAGCGTCTGTCCGTCGGGATCGGCGTCGTCTGCTTCCACCCGTGCCGCGCCCGCGTCGAAGCCGGCAGCTCGAAGCCGGTCCTGGAGGATTTGCGTCAACTCAACGCGCAATGAGCCGTCGATGTAGGTTTGGCAGGCCGCCTTTATCGCATCGAGACGCGCTCGGCGTTTCCTGCCGCTCAGGGCATCGAGCTCATCGATGGTCGTCGGCTCGCCAATGTCGTTTCGAAACACCGTGACGTCGATGTCTTCCGAGAATCGGTTGATCAGACCGAAACCCTTGGACAAAGAAGTTCCGCCCTTGAAGAGGAGGCGGGGGCCTCCCTCTTTCAGCCCGTTGAATAAGGCATCGAGCACCCAGCAGACCCAGAAGTCCTTCTCGATATTTTGGGATGCCGTACCGAGCCGTTGCGCCGTCGTATCGAACGCGCTCAACATCGCGGCTGCTCCGGCCGCGAGAACCTCGTCGAAAGCCGAATTCATTTCTTCGCCGCCCGAGTTGCACTGCGCTTGGTGGTTGGTGCCTTCTGGGTATGGAGCGATTTCCGCTTGGAACGGACGATGTCAGGCTCGCGCTGATCATCGTCGCCGTCGATCCTCCGATATTGAGGACGATTGTGATCGGCATCTACATCATCAGCAGCAGCGGCAAGGCGATCGTCGACGTGTCGACGACGCGAGTCGGTATCGCTTTCGGCGAGCGGCTTGAGAAATTCCCGCATCCATGTCGGCAGGGTCGACATACCGGCGATGAGATCGGCTTTTAGGGGCGGCCCCGCCGTCGGGTCTTCGAAAAGCTTGGCGAGCCGGCGCTTAATCTGCTCGCTCTCCCCTTCCCTGACCAAGAGATCGCGCAGCCAATGAAGCGCTTGGACGACTCGCATCGCTGGGCGACCAGCCCAAAACAATTTGCTCGGCGCGGTCGGCCGGAAGGTGATCGTCACATTACCGAGTTTGATCGCGCGGCGCCGAGCGTCGGTATGCACCACGATTTTTGCCGGCACGGCGTCAGTCAGGCCCAAATCGTTCGCTGCGGTCATGCCGTCGACGAGCATCCGTGTTTGGTCTCGGCGCCCTACGGCGTCGATAACCGAGCGTGGATCGGGCGGGTTAGGTTTCTGGGTTAGCTTATTGAAGCCAGGCTGATCGTAGAGACCGCGATCGATCCGTCTGAGAGTTCCTCTCTTTGTCAGCCGCTGCAACGCCTTGTCGACGGCGTCCCGCGAGGCGAGATCGACAAAATCGACGGGCGTCCAGACCTTGCGCGGCGCATCAACACGAATGCGCTCGAGCATGGCTGTCTTCAGATCGGAAGATGAGTCGTTGTTCATGTCCGAAAAGTGTAGACGTTTTTCGGACAGACCTGCAAGCTGAATGCTATGGCGTGGGGATGGCGATTTTCGGGGCCCCGAAGACCCTTGCGAGGACGGGCGCGCCTTAACGCCCAGCGCGCTGAATTGGATGCTAGAAGTGCGGAATCTTCCACTACACTCGAGAAACTTGGCAAGGTCGGGCCACCGAGCGGCCTGCGTCAACTGGGGTATATCGAGGGAACGCCAGGGAAAGGTGACGACGAGAAAGGCTATCGGAAGGTCGCAATTCCTAACGTGGATCGCCGAGGGTATTACTGGGGGTATTTCTGGCGTATATCAGTGTAAGAAATTGATTTGATGGAAAATGTGACTGTCGCCGCCTCCACCAATTTCTAGCACGTAACACATTGAGCAACAAATAAAAATCTGAGTTCCCGATCTCCCGAGGTTTCGGCCTGATGCTCAGAGTTTTCGTGGATTTCAGATCCGGGGCGAGCGAAATTCCGTTACCTGCGCCTCTCAAATCCTAGCCTCCCCTATCAACTCAGTTTGGGGGTATTTTTCGGGGTACTTTCGCGCCCTCATCCAAAATACCCCCATCCGGCGCCGGAAGCCGGCTGACGACTGCCCGCCGACCAAGGACAGTGGCGAAGCATGTTGTTTTATGTCGGTAGTTATTGACTACTACCGGCATTTCACAACACCATGGCCGC
>Ga0209347_1000985_pt1 | contig 54994 bp, 52 predicted proteins | sample AutmiccommuBRH23_FD_187382 | JGI IMG/M metagenome (GOLD analysis project Ga0209347, IMG submission 187382) | Deep subsurface microbial communities from Mt. Terri, Switzerland - Autotrophic microbial communities BRH/23 (SPAdes) (version 2) | ecosystem: Environmental > Aquatic > Deep subsurface >... | reverse complement strand
TCATCAGTGCTGATGCCTTTAGTAAAGGCGAGACTCTCACTGGCAAACATCGCAAAGGCCAGCAGGCGCACCATCAGCCGTTCTTCGGTTTCGGACGGGTGGCAGGCGATGGTGAGGTTATGGCTGGCGTAGTAGGCGCGATCCATATCCGAGATATTGAGGTTGGCCTTGTAGATAGTGGCTTTGAGCGCCATGGGGTATCCGGAGGTAGTGAATCAGGGATTTTCAGGCAACGCCCAGTCGATGGGTTGCTGCCCGTTTTTTTGCAGGTAATCATTGGCTTTGGAAAAGTGCCTGCAACCGAGAAAACCCCGGTGCGCGGAGAGCGGCGATGGATGTGGGGCCTTCAGGACCAGGTGGCGCTTAGTATCGATAAAATCGCCTTTTTTCTGCGCATAACTGCCCCACAGCATAAAGACCAGGTGTTCGCGCTGTTCATTCAAGGCGTGAATGGCCGAATCGGTAAAGGTCTCCCACCCCTTGCCCTGATGAGCTCCAGCGCGAGCCTGCTCCACCGTGAGAGTGGCGTTGAGCAACAGAACGCCCTGTTCCGCCCAGTGATTGAGGCAGCCGTGGCGCGGACGGGGGATGCCCAGGTCGGCTTCAAGCTCCTTGTAGATATTCACCAGCGACGGTGGAACCTGTACCCCCGGCAACACCGAAAAACACAGGCCGTGGGCCTGATGGGGTCCGTGGTAGGGGTCCTGCCCGAGAATCACCACCTTCACTTTTGTGAATGGCGTGGTGTTAAAGGCATTGAACCACAGGGAACCGGGCGGATAGATCACCTTGCCCTGCTGCTTTTCAGCCTGCAAAAAAGCCCGCAGCTGGGTCATGTAGGGCTTGTCGAACTGGTCGCCGAGAACGGCGAGCCAACCGGGTTCGAGTTTGATGGATTGGTTAAGAGTCACGTATATCCTCCTTGCACCGCCGCACTTACTTCATTCATCGCCTCCAGCAACGGCATGGCTTCTATACCACCACGCATGGGAAAGCGCTCCTTGCCTTTGTGGACCAGAATACGTCGCTCCGCACCCACATCGTCGGCGGCGTTGTGAAAACCCCGATCAACGGTGGGGGCGCTGCTGAGTTTGACTTCGATAGCCCAACATTTGCCGGGGGCGAACTCCAGTATCAGATCGGCTTCCGCTCCGGCGCTGGTACGGTAAAAATAGGCTCGCGCCCGGCCATTGCTAACCGAGATAAGATTTTCGATGACGAAGCCCTCCCAGCTCTTGCCCACCACGGAATGGGAGCGAACATCGTCCATGGTTCTGAGATTGAGCAAGGCATGGAGAATACCGCTGTCGCGAATAAAAGGTCTTGGGGACTTCACCAAGCGTTTACCGGTGTTGGTGTACCAGGGCTCGAGGATGCGCACCAGCAGCAGCTTGTCGAGAATATCGAGATAGCGCTTGATGGTGTGGCCGCTGACACCCAGCGAGCGGACGAAACGCTCGGCATTGAAGAGTTCGCCCTGATCATTCGCCAGCATCCGCCAGAAACGCGCCAGCTGCTCGGTCGCCACTTGCAGGCCAAACTGGGGCACATCCCGTTCGAGATAGGTCTGGATAAAGTCGAGACGCCATTGCAGGCTATCGCTCGCGTTGTCGCACAGATAACTCAGTGGAAATCCACCCTGCAGCCAAAGCCTGTCGAGCGGACTGGAAACCTCGAATTTGCCGTCCTCGCCAGCCAGTACAACTTCCCGTGCACTCAAGGAGCCAAGCTCGACATAGCTGATTCGCCCGGCAAGGCTTTCCGACGTTTGCCGCAGCAGATCCATGGAGGCTGAACCAAGAATCAGAAATTTTCCGCCCCTGTCGCCCATGCGGCGACGTTCATCAATCTGCCCCCTCAGCACCTGAAAAAGTTCGGGGACTCTCTGGATCTCATCAAGGACAATAAGCTGCCCGGCATGTGACGACAGATAGGCAACGGGATCATCGAGCAAGCGACGGTCCATGGGGTTTTCGAGGTCGAGGTATCTGGCGCCAGGTGTCCACTCGTCGGCGATTTTTCGGGCCAGGGTCGTTTTGCCCACCTGCCGGGGTCCGACAAGGGCAACGCTGTCAAATCGGGTGAGCCGGGATCTCACCAGTTCCAGGGTTTCACGTCTGATCATCCTTGCATTCTTGAACACTTTCTTCAATTTTGCAAGGTTAGAGTGGCCAGGATTAGCGGCTTTTTGGACCAGGCACGTAAACCGTTGAGCTGCACGTTTCACGTTGCACGTGCGTGCGGACTGGAACAATGGCGCTTTGCCAAGGTGCCGGGGCGCAGAGCGATCGGTGGCAGAAGGCTACCCACACTCTTGCGTGCAACGTGAAACTCAAAAGCTCACTCCGGTCGCATATGCGGAAACAGCAGCACATCGCGGATCGACGGTGAGTCGGTGAGCAGCATCACCAGCCGGTCGATACCGATGCCCTCTCCCGCCGTGGGCGGTAGGCCGTATTCGAGGGCGCGCACGTAGTCGGCATCGTAGTGCATGGCCTCGTCATCACCGGCGTCTTTTTCTGACACCTGCTTGCGGAAGCGCTCGGCCTGGTCCTCGGCGTCGTTAAGTTCGGAAAAGCCGTTGGCAATTTCGCGCCCGCCGACAAAAAATTCAAAGCGGTCGGTGACAAAGGGATCGTCGTCGTTGCGCCGCGCCAGGGGCGATACCTCTGTGGGATAGGCGGTGATAAAGGTGGGCTGGTCGAGGCGGTGCTCGACGGTTTTTTCGAAGATCTCGATCCACACCTTGCCCAGGCCCCAGCTGTCCTTGAGGGGAATATCCAGGTGCTCGGCAATTTCCCGCGCGCCCTGTTCATCGGCCAGCGCGGTGGCGGAAATATCCGGGTTAAAGTGCAGGATGGAATCAAATACCGACAGACGCCGGAAGGGTTTGGCGAAATCGTAGAACACTTCCTGCAGCACTTCGCCGTCAGCATTTTTCACGGTATTGCGCACATTGGTGGTGCCCAGCACATCGAGAGCCAGGGTGCGCAGCATGTCTTCGGTCAGGTCCATCAGGTCGTTGTAGTCTGCGTAGGCCTGGTAGAACTCCAGCATGGTGAATTCGGGATTGTGGCGAGTGGACAACCCCTCATTGCGGAAATTGCGGTTGATCTCGTACACCCGCTCAAAACCACCGACTACAAGCCGCTTGAGATACAGCTCCGGCGCCACCCGCAGATACATGCCGATATCCAGGGCATTGTGGTGGGTGACAAAGGGCTTGGCAGTGGCGCCGCCGGGAATCACCTGTAGCATCGGGGTTTCGACTTCGAGGTAATCGCGGCCATTGAGGTACTGGCGGATAAACTCCACCACCCGCGAGCGGATACGGAACGTGGTGCGCACTTCGGGATTGGCAATCAGATCGACATAGCGCTGGCGATAGCGCATTTCCTGATCGGCGAGGCCGTGGAATTTGTCGGGTAGCGGGCGCAGGGATTTGGTCAGCAGCTGGTATTCGTCGAGCTGGACATAGAGATCGCCCTTGCCGGATTTGTGCAACGCGCCCTTGACGCCGACGATATCACCCAGGTCGAGGGACTTGGCAAAGTCGCGGGCTTCTTTGGTGACATACAACTGAATGCGACCGGCGCCATCGAGAATTTCCATAAAGGCGCCGCGGTTGCGGATGAGGCGGCCGGCCACGCTGACCACCAGGCCCAGCTGTTCCAGCTCCTCCTTGCTGCTTTCTCCATAGGCCGCTTGCAGATCAGCCGTTTTGCTGTCGGGGCGGAAGCTGTTGGGGAAGGTAGTGCCGGGTTGCGCGCGCAGCTCAGAGAGCCTGGCGCGGCGCTCGGCGATCAGTCGGTTTTCGTCGCTATCTGTGGTCATTGTCTTTCCATTTCCGGGGCCGGAGGATGCTCAGGCCGGGTTTGTGGGCAATGCTGTCACCGGGTTGTCACTGTTGTGCTGTGAACCCGAAAGTCAGGCCGGTTTACAAACCGGCCTTGAGGGAGGCTTCGATAAACTTGTCGAGATCGCCATCCAGCACCGCCTGGGTATTGTGGGTTTCCACCCCGGTGCGCAGGTCCTTGATGCGGGAGTCGTCCAGCACATAGGAACGGATCTGGCTGCCCCAGCCGATATCCGACTTACTGTCCTCCAGGGCCTGGGCCGCCTCGTTGCGCTTGAGCATTTCCATCTCGTAGAGCTTGGCCTTGAGCATTTTCCAGGCGGTATCGCGGTTGGAGTGCTGTGAGCGCTGGTTCTGGCACTGCACCACAATCCCCGACGGCAAGTGAGTGAGGCGCACCGCAGAGTCGGTCTTGTTGACGTGCTGACCACCGGCGCCGGAGGCGCGGTAGGTATCTTCGCGAACATCGGATTTGTTTACTTCGATCTCGATATCGTCATCCACTTCCGGGGAGACAAACACGGCAGAAAAGGATGTGTGGCGGCGGTTGCCGGAATCGAACGGCGACTTGCGCACCAGACGGTGGACACCGATCTCGGTGCGCAGCCAGCCGAAGGCATAGTCGCCCTGCACATGGACAGTGGCGCTTTTGATACCCGCCACTTCGCCGCCGGAGCATTCGATCAGTTCAGCCTTGAAGCCCTTGTCGTCGGCCCAGCGCAGGTACATGCGCAGCAGGATCTCGGCCCAGTCCTGCGCCTCGGTGCCGCCGGAACCGGCCTGGATGTCGAGGAAGGCGTTGCTGGCGTCCATTTCGCCGGAAAACATGCGGCGGAATTCCATCTCGCCGAGGCGGGATTCAAGGCGCTCCACTTCGGACTGGATCTCGGCAACGGTGTCGGCGTCCTCTTCGTCCGCGGCCATTTGCAACAGATCGCGGGCGTCGGCGATACAGACATCCAGCTCCTCAATGGTGCCGACGATGGCTTCCAGGGATGCGCGCTCGCGGCCCAGGGCCTGGGCCCGTTCGGGCTTGTTCCAGACATCCGGATCACCCAGCTCCAGCTCGACCTCGGTCAGGCGTTCCTTTTTGGTAGCGTAGTCAAAGGTACCCCCTCAGCACGTCGGTGCGCGCCTTGAGGTCCTGAAGTGCATTGACGATTGGATTGATTTCCAAGGGAAAAGCCCATCTGGTTGGAGGTTGGCAAGGGGCGGGATTCTAACGGATTAGCGCTGCCGGGACTACCTGTAACCTCAACCAGCAACCGTAACCCGGCCAGAGCAAATCGGGACAGGTCGGCTTGCTCAACCGTGAATATTGACGGCAGGGATCAGCATGGCGTTTTTGCGCCCCTGCCGGGCCATGCCCAGCAGGCCGCGATAGGACGCCACCAGCATCAGCGCAATCACCCCAACCCAGATTGCCGTGGCAAGGGGATGGCGACTAAAGGTACCAATCTGGTAGCACAGCACGGCGGCGCCATAGGCGATGACGGTATTCCAGGACGCAGAGAAAAACGCCCAGAACGCCCCCGCCTCCTTGTAAATGGCCGCCAGGGTGGCAATACAGGGCATATAGAGCAGCACAAACAGGATATAGGAAAAGGCCGCCAGGGGGCCGTCGAACAACCCGGCCATCACCGACAGCGTGGTAACCTCCACCGCCTGTTGATCGGCCGCCTCCTGCTGGTTTTGCAGGTTGCCAACGCCAAGTCCCAGGGGATCCGTCAGCACATCCTTGAGCCCCGCCAGGTTTGCAGGAATGGTTTCCAGCCCGGCGACAATCATCTCGGTAACCCCGGGTTTGTCGACAGCATCACCCTGCTCCGCAGCGAGGGAGGAATAGAGGGCATCAAGGGTACCCACCACCACTTCCTTGGCAAAGATACCGCTGAAAATGCCCACGGTGGCGGGCCAGTTTTCTTCCTTCACACCCATGGGTTCAAACAGGGGTGTGATGGCCATGCCGATGCGGGAGAGCACCGACTTGTCACTGTTCTCGTTGCCAAAAGTGCCATCCACGCCGATGGAATTGACAAAACTCAGAACGATCACCACCAGCACGATGGCTTTACCGGCGCGCATCACAAAGCCGTGCAACCGGTGCCAGGTACTGAGCAAAATGCCGCGCAGGGTGGGAATGTGATAGTTGGGCAGCTCCATGATAAAGGGCGTCATGTCACGGCTCATCAAATGCCGTTTGACCAGAAAACCGGTGGCGACTGCCATCCCCATGCCGAGCAAATAAAGGGCAAATACCACATTCTGTCCCTGCACCGGGAAAAATACCGTGGCAAAGAGGATATAGACCGTCAGCCGCGCACCGCAGGACATAAACGGCGCCATCAGGGTAGTGAGCAGGCGATCGTTATGGCTGTCGAGGGTACGCGCCGACATCACCGCCGGCACATTGCAGCCAAAACCCACTACCAGCGGCACAAAGGATTTGCCCGGCAAGCCGACAGCGCGCATCAGGCGGTCCATGATAAAGGCTGCCCGCGCCATATAGCCGGAACCTTCAAGAAATGACTGGAACAGGAACAGGGTGCCAATCACCGGGATAAAGCTGGCGACCAGTTGCACACCCGCGCCCACCCCATCCGCCAACAGGGTGACCAGCCAGGCAGGAAAGTGCGCAGCGGTCATCAACTGGCGTGGCAATTCCACAAACAGCGCCGCTGCGATGGTATCAAAGGCATCAATAAAGGCGCCGCCAAAATTGATGGTAAACATGAACATCAGGTACATCACCGCCAGGAACAGCGGAAAGGCCAGCACCCGGTTGAGGAGCACACTGTCAAGCCGGTCCGTGAGGGTGCGCTTGTGTCCCGCATCGCGGTGCAGGACATTTTCCGTGGCGGCCCCGATCCAGCGATAGCGGGCTTCAATCAGCAGATCGGTGGCATTGGTGCCAGAACCCTGCTCCAGCTGTTCGACGATAGCCAGCAGCCGGGTCTGCACATCAGGTGAAAATCGGGCCAGTACCGAGCCGTCGCGTTCCAGAATAGCGGCGGCCTGCAAGCGGTCCGGGGCGCTGCCCTGTTCTGCCATGATGGCGGTGACGCTCAGAATTGCCTGCTCGATACTCGCACCCAGCGGCACAGGAGCCATATCCGTCCCGCCAACCTCTTGCTGCACAGCTTTATTGGGCGGCGTCAGGCGATTGACGACGACATCCAGCAGGGAGCCAATCCCCTCGCGCCGACTGGCCACAATAGGTACCACTGGCACGCCAATGCGGGCGGATAATTGCCAGGGATCGATATGGACGCCCTGCTGGTGGGCAACATCCATCATGTTGAGGGCGATGACGGTGGGAATACCGGCATCCAGCAGCTGGGTGGTGAGGTAGAGGCCCCTCTCCAGGCTGGAGGCATCGATAATATTGACCAGCATGTCGACATGGTCGCCAAGAATAAACTGCTGGGCAATCTGCTGATCGATGGAGTCATCGCCGTGACTGACATGCAGGCCGTAGGTGCCGGGCAAATCCACCACCTCAAAGCGGGTTTCGCCGTGGTGGCAATGGCCGGTTTTTTTCTCGACGGTCACACCGGGCCAGTTACCCACTTTCTGGCGGGCGCCTGTCAGGGCATTAAAGAGGGTGGATTTACCGCTGTTGGGGTTGCCGATCAGGGCGATGGTGAAGGGTTGGTTCACAGCAGCTCAACCTCCATCACACCCGCCTCCTGACGGCGCAGGCTGAGGTGAAAGCCGCGCACGCGGATTTCCACCGGGTCTCCCAGCGGCGCGACATGCTGGACTTCAAATTCCGTTCCCGGTGTCAGCCCCAGACTCATCAACCGGTTGCGGTAGAGGCTATCCAGGGCCTGATAGCGCAACACCCTGGCGCGGGCGCCAACAGCCAGATCTTGAAAACGCAGTACATCTGCGGACATATTGGCTCCAGCAGGAGATTAATAATAACGATTATCATTTTAATTGGGTTACAGGTATCAGGGAAGCAGCTTCCCTTTTCTGTCCGCCAAAAAGTGAGCTGACTTTCAGCCAAGCCAATAGTGTCAAGCTCAACCCAGAAAAAGAATGCGCTCGATCAAGAGTTGCGGCGTTTCCCGACCCCGCCAGGCATTCACATCGAGGCGGTAGAGGACTTCAACTCGTTGCGGGGATGCGACCGACCACTTGTCCGCCACATTGAAGGCTATCCCGTCCACCTCCAGATCGTTGTGGTGATCGCTGCCGAGGGTAAATTTGAGGTGCTTGCCACCCAGAACCCGCTGCTCCAGCACGATAAATTCACCACGAAACAGCGGCTCCGGAAACTGCTGACCCCAGGGACCGGCTTCGCGCAAGCAGTGGGCGTTGTCGAGACAGATATCAGTATGGGGCAGTACGCCGTCAATGAGGATTTCCTCCTCCAGCGCTTCCGGGCTCAGTTGTCGTCGCACTTCTTCCTCAAAGGCGGCGGCAAAGTCAGCGTAGCTTTCGCGTGGCAAACTGAGCCCCGCAGCCATGGCATGGCCACCGAACTTGCTAACCAAACCCGGATGGCGGGCGGCGATGGCATCAAGGGTATCGCGGATATGCAGGCCGGGGATGGAGCGGGCCGAGCCCTTGAGGTTGCCATTGCCATCCTGGCCGAAAGCGATGACCGGACGATGGAACCTGTCCTTGATACGGGACGCCAACAAACCCACTACGCCCTGGTGCCAGTCGGCGTCATACAGGCACAGCCCCCAAGGCAGTGCCTGCTGGTCGAGATTGAGGCGCTCGACGATGGTCAGCGCCTCGCGCTGCATATCGGCCTCGATAACCCGGCGGTCCATATTGAGCTGATCAAGTTCGGTCGCCAGTTGCCTGGCAATCTGCGGATCATCCTCCAACAGGCAGAGAATGCCGTGGGTCATATCATCCAGACGCCCTGCCGCGTTGAGGCGCGGGCCGACGGCAAAGCCCAGATCGGAGGCCACCAGCCGGGTGTGGTCGCGGCCCGCCAGATCGAGCAACGCCTGAATACCGGGGCGACATACCCCGGCCCGCAAGCGCTGAAGACCCTGATGCACCAGTACCCGGTTGATGCGGTCGAGTGGTACCACATCGGCCACGGTGCCCAGCGCCACCAGATCCAGCCAGGTGGCCATATTGGGTTCGGCCCGACCGCTGCTGGCAAACCAGCCCAGCTCGCGCAGGTGACTGCGCAGTGCTGTGAGCAGAAAAAAGATCACCCCTACCCCGGCCAGGTTTTTTGACGGGAATGTGCAACCGGGCTGGTTGGGGTTGACGATGGCGTCAGCAGCGGGAAGCTGGCTGCCCGGCAGATGGTGGTCAGTGACAATGACCTTCATGCCTGCGGCCCTGGCTGCCGCCACGCCGTCGATGCTCGAGATACCGTTATCCACGGTGATCAGCAGGTCGGGATTGCGGGTTAATGCCAGCTCGACAATTTCCGGGGTCAGCCCATAGCCGTACTCGAAGCGATTGGGCACCAGGAAGTCCACCGACTGGAAACCCATGGCTTGCAGCGCCAGTACTCCCAGTACGGTACTGGTGGCGCCATCAGCATCAAAATCGCCGACTATCAATATCTTATGTTGCTTTTTTATGGCGATTTCAAGCAGAGACAGGGCGCTGTCCATGCCCTTAAGCAGGGAGGGAGAAGGTAATTCCGCCAGCTGGCGGCCCAACTGTTGCTGGCTCTGCACCCCGCGCGCGCCGTAGATGCGCTGCAGCAGCGGCGGCAGAGTGTCGTCAAAGTGGCTCTCGCCGGGGGATGCAACACGCTCACGGATATTCACTTGCGCATCCTCCAGCCTTGATCGGAATCGACGTCATCTGAATGCGCCAACGCCTTGTTATTCCGAGAGATGAGTGGCCATAAAATTCTGCACAGCCGCCCTGTCGTTGGCGATGACCTCGAAGCGCTCGGTGCGTTCGAACAGATCGGCCATATGGTGTGGCAGCGGGGGATCCTGGGGGTAACCCGCTTTTTTTACCGCGTCGGGAAACTTGGCGGGGTGAGCAGTGGCAAGGGCAATCATGGGCACGGCGGGATCGCGGCGGCAGTGGCGACCGGCAGCCACACCGATGGCGGTGTGGGGGTCGAGCAGGTAGCCGCTGGTATCGTATTCCTCGCGAATCACGGCCAGGGTGCCCTCATCGTCGAGGCGGTGACTGGCAAACAGGCCCTGGGCACGGCCCAGTTCTTCCCTGTCCAGCACCAGGTTGCCACTGTGTTTGAACTCATCCATCAGGCTGGCAATGGCGGCACCGTCGCGGTTGTAAAGATCGAACAACAGGCGCTCAAAATTGCTCGACACCATGATATCCATCGACGGCGAGAGGCTGTGAATGAGTTGGTGTCTGCTGTGATCGTTGGCGCTGAGACAGCGGTGCAGGATATCGTTGGCATTCGTGCCAATCACCAGCTGGTCCACCGGCAGGCCCATTTTATGGGCCAGGTAGCCGGCGAAGATATCGCCGAAATTACCGGTGGGGACGGCGAAGGACACCTTGCGCAGCGGGCCACCCAATGACAGCGACGCCCAGAAATAGTAGACGATCTGCGCCATGATACGCGCCCAGTTGATGGAGTTGACGGCCACCAGCTTGCGGTCTTGCGGCAAAAAGGTCTGATCGGAAAAACTGCCTTTCACCAGGTTCTGGCAGTCATCAAAATTCCCCTCAAGGGCAATATTGTGGATATTGCTGCCCGCCACGGTCGTCATCTGGCGGCGCTGCACAGCGGATACCCGATTGTGGGGATGCAGAATAAAGATATCGATATTGCGACAGCGACGGCAGCCCTCGATAGCGGCAGAGCCGGTATCGCCGGAGGTGGCGCCCATGATCACCGCTTTTTCGCCGCGCTTTTCCAGCAGGTTGTCGAGCAGGTGGCCGAGAAACTGCAGGGCAAAATCCTTGAACGCCAGGGTCGGACCATGGAACAGCTCCAGCACCCAGTCGTTGTGGCCGGTCTGTACCAGGGGGGCGATGGCGCGGTGCCGGAACGTACTGTAGGACAGGTCGATAATACGCTTGAGCTCATTGTCGGAAACCGCCCCTGCCACAAAGGGCGACATCACCTTGAACGCCAGATCGGTGTAGGACAGTCCGGCCCAGCTGGCAATTTCGTCCTGGCTGAAGGTGGGGATGGTTTCCGGCACAAACAGGCCGCCATCCGGCGCAAGGCCGGCAAGGACCACCTGCTCAAAGGACTGGGGGGCGACGCCACCGCGGGTGCTGATGTATTTCATGCTTAATACCGTTTCACGTTTCACGTTTCACGTTTCACGCAACATCGTTCACATGCCGTCGCAGAGATCTCAGGCCCTTACGTGCAACGTGAAACGTGTTACGTGAAACGGCTTTATTTATCCAGCGCTTCCACCCGGATATGAACCACTGAACCCACAATGCCATCGAGATCCTCCACCGCACTGACTGCGGCCATCAGATCCCTTTCCACCGCCGTGTTGGTGAGCATGATCAGGGGCACATGGTTTTCCCCCGCCTTGGGCCGCTTCTGGATAATGGCTTCGATACTGATGCCGCGATCACTCATGATGCTCGCCACCTGGGACAGCACACCGGGCTTGTCGAGCGCTGTCATGCGCAGGTAGTAGGCTGTTTCAACCTCTTCGATGGGGATGATGGGTGTGGCATTGAAACTGGCGTTACTGAAGGCAAGGTAAGGCACCCGCGCTTCCGCTGCCGAGTTGAGGGCCCTTGCTACGTCTATCACATCGGCCACCACTGCCGAAGCCGTCGGCTCGGCACCGGCGCCCGCACCGTAGAACAGGGTGGGACCGACAGCATCGCCTTTGACCATCACGGCATTCATCACACCGTCCACTTCGGCGACCAGGGAGTTATTGGGTATCAGAGTGGGATGGACTCGCACCTCCACGCCCTTGTCGGTCTGACGGGCAATACCCAGATGTTTGATGCGATAGCCCAGCTCGCGGGCATAGGCAATGTCCTGCAGATCGAGGCTGCGGATGCCCTGGGTGTAGACCTTGTCGAACTGCAGCGGGATACCAAACGCCAGGGAGGCGAGAATCACCAGCTTGTGGGCCGCGTCGATCCCTTCAACATCAAAAGTGGGATCGGCCTCGGCGTAACCCAGGGCCTGGGCTTCCGCCAGGGCATCGTCAAAGGCGCGACCCTGCTCTTCCATGGCGGTGAGAATAAAGTTGCTGGTGCCATTGATGATACCGGCGAGCCATTCGATGCGGTTGGCGCCGAGGCCCTCACGCAGCGTTTTGATGATGGGGATACCACCGGCGACGGCCGCTTCAAAGGCAACCATCACCGACTTTTGCCGGGCGGCCTCGAAAATCTCGTTGCCGTGGAGGGCGATCAGTGCCTTGTTGGCGGTGACCACATGCTTGCCGTTGTGGATGGCTTCGAGCACCAGCTCCCTGGCTACGGTGGTGCCGCCGATCAACTCAACCACTACATCCACGGCCGGATTGCGGGCCACCGCGAAAATATCCTCAGTGACATTGACGTTGCCGGTATCACAAACCGGGTTAATCCGCCGTGCCGCCACCTGGACAATCTGGATATTGGCCCCGGAGCGTGCATTAATAAGAGCGGTGTTGCGGGTCAGCACATTAAAAGTACCACCACCCACGGTGCCGAGACCGCAGATACCAATATTTACCGTTTTCAAGCACATCACCCGGGGTTAAAAATAAAAGACGGCAACCTTAATGGCGGCCTCTGTTGGTGTCAATGGAGTGGGGCGTTGCACGCTTTACGCTAGCCGCCACACCCGGCAAACTGTTTTTTTGGGTGTAACGTGACGCGTATAAAGTGCAGCTTAAATCCCCAGAATCTCCAGCATATCTTTCACTGGCCGGTAACCACCCAGCAGGGTGCCATCCATCAATATGGTGCTGGGTGTGCCGGTCACATCGAATGCCTGGCCGAGCTTGAACTGGGCAGCAACCGGGTTGTCCTGGCAGGCGCGGCTCTTGACGATCTTGCCGTCCTTCAAATCGGTCAGCGCCTGTCCCTTATCTGCCGCACACCATGCCTGCACCATTTTGTTATAGGTGGGGGAACCAACACCGGCGCGGGGGAAGGCCAGGTAGCGCACCTCAACACCGTGCTTGTTGAGCTCGGGAACATCCTCGTGCAGTTTGCGACAGTAACCACAATCAACATCGGTGAAGACGTTAATAATGGCTTTGGTTGTGCCTTTGGCCGGGAAGATGATCATGTCCTTTTTGGCCAGTTTCGCCAGTTCATCACGGCGGAAATTGACCCGGTCTGCCTCGACAAGGTTGACGAACTGACCGGGCAGCACGCGGTACATCTCACCCACCACAATATGCGCGACTTCAGCGTCAGTGTAGAGCAGTGGGCCGCCGAGGATCTGCACCTGATAGATACCGGGCATGGCAGTATCTTTCACCGCGCCGTATTCGAAATCAGGTCTGGCAGTTTGCAGGCGCTCAATAATGACTTGATGAACAGCTTCGTTGCCGCCCTTTTCGGCAGCAGCCAGCGGCAGACTAAAAGCGAAAAGGGCACACAGTACAGTCAGAATTCTCACAGGGTTTCCTTGCGTTCTGAGGGTTAAGGTAGCCAGAGTCTCATGATGGACCCTGTAAAAGGGTGCCATTCTACCCTATCCGCGCGGATGGTGCCGGGCGTGAAGATCTTTCATGCGGGCCTGGGCGATATGGGTGTAAATCTGGGTGGTAGACAGGTCGCTGTGACCCAGCAGCAGCTGCACAACCCGCAAGTCAGCCCCGTGATTCAGCAGGTGGGTGGCGAAGGCGTGGCGCAGGGTGTGGGGTGAGAGTGGCTTGTCGATCCCGGCCACCAGGGTCCAGTGCTTGATGCGGTGCCAGAAGGTCTGGCGGGTCATCTGGCGACCGCGCTCACTGGGAAACAGCACATCGCTCTGCCCCGCTGTCAGTAGTGCAGGCCGACCCTTGCGGACAAAGTTTTCGAGGTGATCCAGCGCTTCATCACCCAGCGGCACCAAACGCTCCTTGCCACCTTTACCGGTCACCCGCACTACTCCCTGGCGGGTATTGATCTGCATAACGGAAAGGGATACCAACTCGGTGACCCGCAAGCCTGTGGCGTACAGCAACTCCAGCATCGCCTTATCACGCAATGCCAGGGGGCTGTCGCCGGCTGGCGCACTGAGCAGCCGGTCGACGTCACTCTCGCTCAGGCTCTTGGGCAGCGGGCGACCCAGCTTGGGATTTTCGAGCAGAGCGGTAGGGTCACTGGCAATCCGGTTGTCGCGGATCAGATACTGGTAAAAGCCCCGCAAACAGGACAGGGCACGGCTGGTGGAGCGGGCACTGATCTTGCTGGCCATACGCAGGGCCAGGTATTCCTGCAGAGTGATTCCATCGGCTTTATCGATGTCCAACCCCTGCTTCTCAAGCCACTGGGACAGCGCCTCAAGATCGCGGCGATAAGCCGCAAGGGTGTTGTCACTGAGTCCCTTTTCCATCCACAGCACATCGAGATAGCGCTCGATGAGGGGCCGGGCTTTGAGGTCAGCATCAGACTGTGCGGGTGAGGATTTTTCCATAGCGGGAGTTTATCAGGCTGGCGCATGAATCTCGCCGCTGGTTAAACACAGAGTTTGCATTATTGCGCCCACAAAAAAGGGCGACCTCAGGCCGCCCTTTCGACTAAAGCTGCTGCCGAAGCAATCAGCCCAGTTTTTCCTTGATACGTGCCTTGCGGCCGGACAGGTTGCGCAGGTAGTACAGTTTGGCCTGACGCACATCGCCGCGACGCTTGATTGAAATGCTGTCAATCAAGGGGCTGTAGGTCTGGAAAGTACGCTCTACACCAACACCGTTGGATTGCTTGCGCACGGTAAAGGAGGAGTTGAGACCGCGGTTTTTCCTGGCGATGACCACGCCTTCATAGGCCTGGAGACGCTCGCGGTTACCTTCCTTTACTTTTACCTGTACCACCACGGTGTCGCCAGGGGCGAATCCGGGGATTTCCTTTTGCATCTGCTCTTTTTCAATCGCAGCGATAATCGGGTTTTTGTTGCTCATGGTTTGCTCCTCATATGTCGGTTTTGGTGGCATGCCACCTTGTCGAGTAGCGCTGCACAGAGAGGACAAGGCCTCACTCGCCCCTGTCATCTGCCAGCTTGCGGTTGGTGGTGAGGGTATCCTCATCCACCTGCTCCGCCAGTAATGCCTGCTGCTCCTCGCTGAGCATCAGGCGGTTAAAAATATCCGGTCGCCGTGCCCGGGTCCTGGCCAGCGACTGCGCCAGTCGCCAGCGGCGTATACGCTCATGGTTGCCGGACAGCAGTACTTCCGGAACCCTCCTGCCCTGGTAATCCTCCGGGCGGGTAAAGTGCGGGCAATCCAGCAGGCCTTCAGCAAACGAATCCTGCTGGGCAGAATCGCCGTGGCCGAGAGCTCCCGGTATTTGTCGCACCAGGGCATCGATCAGCACCATGGCGGGCAGTTCGCCGCCGCTGAGGACATAGTCACCGATGGACCACTCCTCATCAATCTCCAGCTCAATCAGGCGCTCATCAATACCTTCGTAGCGCCCGGCTACCAGCACCAGATTGGGCGAGGTATCCAGCTGGCGTACACCTGTCTGGTCCAGCACCCTGCCCTGCGGTGACAGGTAGACAACTGTGACATCGCCTCCCTCTTCACCCGCCCAGTACCGGGCATCAGCAATGGCACTACGCAGTGGCTCGATCATCATCACCATCCCCGGGCCACCGCCATAGGGGCGGTCATCCACGGTGCGGTGACGATCCGCGGTGTAATCACGCGGGTTAAAACTACGGGTAGCCCACAGACCCTGCTGCAACGCCCTGGCGGTTATGCCGTACTGCGTCACCGCAGCAAACATCTCCGGGAACAGGGTGACAGTGGCAATACGTTTCATGGTTGTCAGCTCCGGGCCTGATTTGCAGCGGCGGGCTGGCTACTCCATTTCAAACTGATCCGGGCCGAACTGTTGCAGTTCAAAAAGCTATTCCAGCTCGAACGTCGGATCCCAGTCCACGCGGATAATACCGGCGGCGAGATCCACTTCTTCGATGTAGAGATCAACATAAGGGATAAGCCGCTCGATCCTGTCGAGGCTCTGCTCATCACCCTTGACCACCATCACGTCGTTGGCGCCGGTCTCCAGAAAATCAGTGACCGCCCCCAGAACCACATCCTGGCCAGCAACACTGGTGATCACCCGCAGGCCCATCAGCTGGTGCCAGTAGAACTCATCCGGCGCTGCCGCCGGAAAGCTAGAAACCGACACCTGGATATCGCGCTGGCAAAAAAGCCGGGCCCGATCGCGGTCATCCAGACCCACAATATGGGCCAGAAAACCCTTGGGCGTGGCGCGAAACTGGTCAACCTCAACCAACTCAGCCCCGCCGCCGACTCTCGCCAGCCACCAGGGCTTGTAGTCAAAAATATTGCCTTCCGGCTCGGTGAAAGAATGGACTTTCACCCAACCCTGCACACCGTGGACCGTGGTGATACGGCCGACAACAACCAGATCATCGGGCGCATCAACAGCCGTTTGCGATTTGGCTGAGGTCACTTGGACACTGGCACTTGCAGGGCCACTTTGCGGCTATTCGCAGCTGTGGCGATCAAGCCTGCTGACGTGCAGCCTCTTGAACCAGCTGGGCAACGCGCTCGGAAGTCTGGGCGCCCTGGGTCAGCCAGTAAGTGACGCGATCCATATCGATGCGCAGACGCTCTTCATTGCCGCGGGCAACGGGGTTGAAAAACCCGACGCGCTCGATAAAACGACCGTCGCGAGCCCTGCGGCTGTCGCTCACTGTCAGTTGGTAGAAAGGACGCTTTTTGGAACCGCCACGCGCTAAACGAATTGTTACCATGGACTATCTCTTCTTGAATGAACTGCCGATTAATTTTGCAAAGGCCGGGCACCCTCACAACAAAGGGCACCCCTGAAAGGCGCGCTATTCTACGGGAAAGATCGGGCAAAGGAAACCACTGCCAGCCAATATAAACCCGGGCTCAGAACTTGAAGCCGCCGGGGGGCATTCCGCCTCCGGGGAAACCGCCCTGGGGCATGTTGGCATTGAGGCCGCGCATCATGTTGGCCATGCCCTTGCCCTTCATTTTCTTCATCACTTTCGCCATTTGCTTGTGCTGCTTGAGCAGGCGGTTGAGGTCCTGAATATTGGTGCCCGACCCCTGGGTGATGCGGCGCTTGCGGGAGCCGTTGAGGATATCCGGGTTCTTGCGTTCCTTGGGTGTCATGGAGTTGATAATGGCTTCCATGCGCCCGAACTGGGACGTCACATTCGATTGTTCTGCCATTTGGGCCATATTGCCCATACCCGGCAGCTTTTCCAGCATGGAGCCGAGACCGCCGATATTTTTCATCTGTTGCAGCTGATCGCGCAGGTCTTCGAGGTCGAAATTCTTGCCGGTCTTGACCTTGTTGGCGAGCTTGTCGGCCTTTTCCTTGTCGACCTTGCGCTCCATGTCCTCGATCAGGGAGAGCATATCCCCCATACCGAGGATGCGGGAGGCGATGCGCTCCGGGTGGAAAGGCTCAAGGGCATCGGTCTTTTCGCCAATACCCAGGAATTTGATGGGCTTGCCGGTGACATGGCGCACTGACAGGGCGGCACCGCCGCGGGCATCGCCGTCTGCCTTGGTGAGAATGATACCGGTGAGGGGCAGAGTGTCATTGAAGACTCGGGCCGTGTTGACCGCATCCTGGCCGATCATGGCGTCCACCACGAACAGGGTTTCCACCGGCTTCAGGGCGCCGTGCAGGGCCTTGATCTCCTCCATCAGCTCGCCATCGATATGCAGGCGACCGGCGGTATCGACAATCAACACATCGGCAAAGGCCTTGCGAGCGGCAGCCACAGCGTTGGCGGCAATATCGAGGGGCTTTTGCTCGGCGCTACTGGGGAAAAAATGGGCGCCAACATCAGCGGCCAGTGTCTCCAGCTGCTTGATGGCGGCAGGCCGGTAGACATCCGCACTCACCACCATGACCTTTTTCTTGTGGCGCTCCTTCAGGTAGCGAGCCAGCTTGGCAACCGAGGTGGTCTTACCGGCACCCTGCAGACCTGCCATCAAAATGACGGCAGGCGGCGCTACGGCGAGGTTGAGCTCCTCGTTGCCGGAGCCCATCACCGCTTCCAGCTCCTGCTGGACGATCTTCAGGAATTGCTGCCCGGGATTGAGGCTGCGCTTGATCTCGACACCCACGGCGCGGTTGCGCACATGGTCGATAAAGTCCTTGACGACCGGCAGGGCAACGTCAGCTTCCAGCAGGGCCATGCGCACTTCGCGCAGGGATTCCTGGATATTGTCTTCGGAGAGATGAGCCTTGCCGCTAACTTTTCGCAGGCTGAGGGAAAGTCGGTCGCTGAGGGATTCAAACATGGCCATGGTAGGGAATTTTCCAGGATCTCGGTCTGTCAGTCGGGGCGGCAGTATACCTCAACACCCGTCGCTTTGCCGTCATACATTTCTGTGACAAACTTCGTGCTGTTGCACAGCCACCGGGCCTTTTATCAACATGGTTATTCTCGCGTCGACCATCGCTGCCATCGCGCTTTACCTCAGCGCTACCCTTTGGCATGTTCGGCTGCGACTGAAAACACCCGCAGCAGAGACAGCACGCCCGACATGGCTACTGCTGACGGGAAGCCTGGGCTTGCTGTGCCATGGCCTGGTGGCCTACAAACTGGTCTTTAGCGGCGCGGGCATCAACCTGTCCCTGTGGCCGGTGAGCGTGTTGATCCTGTTCGTGGTCAACCTGATCGTGCTGGCCAGCAGTGTCAGAAAACCCGTTCACAGCTTGCTGGTCCTGCTGTTTCCAGCAGCGGCACTGGGACTGTTGCTGGCCCTGCTGTTCAATCCGGCCATACCCCACAGCGAACACCTTGCCCCCGGGATCGGCATCCATGTGCTGTTCTCGCTGCTGTCCTACAGCCTGTTTACCATCGCGGCAGTGCAGTCGCTGCTGCTGGCCTACCAGCACTACCAGCTCAAGCACCACCATCCGGGAGGGCTGCTCTACGGCTTGCCTCCCCTGCAAACCATGGAGGCCCTGCTGTTTGAGGTGATCTGGAGTGGCTTTATTCTCCTCACCCTGGGCCTGGTCAGCGGCTTTGTGTTTGTCGAGAATTTCTGGGCCCAGCACCTGGCCCATAAGACTTTCTTTTCGCTCATTGCCTGGCTGTTGTTTGCCATCCTGCTGTGGGGGCGACACCGCCTCGGCTGGCGCGGCAATATTGCCATGCGCTGGACGCTCGGTGGCTTTGCCAGCCTGGCCCTGGCCTACTGGGGCAGCAAGTTCGTTCTCGAGGTGATTCTCGGGCTCGGCACCTGAGCCAGGCGCTGAAAATCCCGCTGTTGCCATCACTGCAAAACTTCTTCACCATAGCCTGCCCCATGGCGACGAAGGCCTCGCTGTTTTGAACGACACCCCGATCTGGCTACTCTCCGGTTTGCTGGTCATGCTGTTGTGTATTTCGGCATTCTTCTCCGGCACTGAAACCGGCATGATGTCGATCAACCGCTATCGCCTCAAGCACCTGGCCAAGAAGCATCGCAGCGCCCGCCGGGTTCACCGCCTGCTGAAACGCCCTGATCGCCTGATCGGTGTCATTCTGATCGGCAACAACCTCGCCAACAATTTCGCCGCTATCGTTGCCGCCATTATCGCTGTCCACCTGTTCGGGGAAGGTTCGGAGTTTTTGGCCGGTGCCCTGCTGACCATTGTCATGCTGATTTTTGCAGAAGTGACCCCAAAGACCATTGCCGCACTCAATCCCGAGCGCATTGCCTTTCCCGCCAGTTACCTCCTCAAACCACTGCTCAAACTGCTGTACCCGGTGGTGTGGCTGGTCAACCACTTTTCCAACGGTTTGTTGCGCTTGCTGGGCTTCAATCCCGACAACGTCCGCGATGACGTGCTCAGCAAGGAAGAGTTGCGTACTGTCGTAGACGAATCGCGGGAGGACATCCACTCCGACCACCAGGGTATGTTGATCAATATCCTCGATCTCGAAAAAGTCACCGTCAATGACATCATGGTGCCGCGCAGCGAGATCCTCGGCCTCAACCTCGACGATGACATTGAATCCCTGGTCGACCAGATCGTGGCCACAGAACACACCCGCCTGCCCATCTTTCAGGGCGACATCAATAATGTGCTGGGTATTCTCCATATGCGGCGGGTCAACCGCCTGTTGCGCCGCGGCGAAAGCGAGCTGACCAAGGAAGCCATCAAGCGCTTTGCCCGCGAACCCTATTTTGTGCCGGAGAGCACCCCTCTCCATGTGCAACTGGTGAATTTCCAGAAGAACAAGCGCCGCATCGGCCTGGTGGTGGACGAGTACGGTGAAGTTCAGGGGCTGGTGACACTGGAAGATATTCTTGAAGAGATTGTCGGCGAATTTACCACCAATTTTGCCGAAGAAGATCAGGACATCACCGCCAATCCTGACCGCACCTTCAGTATTGATGCCAGCGTCAACATAAGGGACATCAACAAGGTAACTGGCTGGAACCTGCCCACCGATGGCCCCAAAACCCTCAACGGCCTGTTGCTGGAGCAACTTGAACATATCCCCGAGGGCAATCTGTGCCTGGAGTTTGACGGTTACCGGTTCGAAACCCTGTCCCTGAGCGACAAGATGATCGACAGGGTGAGAGCACGACACTTGCATCCGGCAAAGAATAAGGACACTGAAGACGACTGATTCATCGCCTGGCGATGAATCAGTTTCGGACCAGACCGACTACCCTAGGCAAAGGGTTTGTAGCTGCGACTGCGCTGTTCCGCGCGAATTAATACTTCCCGGCGCTCACCATCGTCCATTTGCCGCCAGCGAATAATTTCATCGACACTGCGGTGGCAACCCACGCAAATATCCCCTTCATCCAGCGTGCAGAGTGAAACACAGGGCGACTCTACGCCTGCAGTAGTGCTCATGATTTCCTGCCCGCCAGATCCACCGGCCGGTACTCCAGGGGCAAGTTCAGCCCCAGCGTTTGTGACAGCATATCCACCAGCAAATGCAGGGTAAAACCCCAGATACAGTAACCCTGGTAAAAATAACAGGGCACTTCATAGCGACCGTCATGGAGGCTGAACTCCGTTGTCGCTGCGTTGCCTGCCTCCAGTAAAAAGGACAGCGGCACCTGGAAGATTGAATCCAGCTCACTCTCCTCGGGAATGAATTGCAACCCTTCGGGAATAAAGCCCACATAGGGAGAGACACGCACATTGAAGCGAGTGGCCTGCACCGGCAGCGAGGCAATCAGTTCAACCTGCTGGGGAGGCAGTGCGATTTCTTCCTGGCTTTCGCGCAAAGCGGTATGCAGCAGGCTCTCATCACCCGGCTCCCACATACCTCCCGGAAAGGCGACCTGACCGCTGTGACTGCTCACATGTTCTGCGCGCTTGATCAACACCACGGAGGGGTCGGCAGCGCGGGTAAGTGCGATCAACACCGCAGCTTCCCGTATCAGGCCGTCGGTGAGTGGCTGACGCGGTTCGGGGGACAAGTGGCTGAGGCCGCTACGGATCAGTTCAAGCATTGTGTTCTCTGTGTATTTCGGACCCAGGGTGAGACCATCAAGTTGTGAAAAATTCAATCCTGGTGAGAATGGCTTTGACGCCGCCGGAAAGAGCGGGAGGGCAACACCGGCCAGCGCCTGAGTAGCACCTCATTCTGCGATTATAGCCCCGCAATGTGGCCTACTCGAAACCGTCAATCATTATGCGCCCATCTGCATGATGGCCTGTAATCTGCCCAGCGCAGTTGCTATCCTTGCCCTGAATCCTGACAAGCGCAATAACAATGGCATCACACAGTCTGTCCCAGCGCACCCTGAACCGTATCGAAGCCATTGGCAACAAGCTCCCCCACCCCACACTGCTGTTTGTCTGGCTGTGCGGAATTGTACTGGTACTGTCGCTGCTGACCTCACTGCTGGGTCTGCAGGCAACCCACCCCGTTTCCGGGGAAGTGATCCGCGCTGTCAACCTGATCAGCACCGAGGGTTTGCGGCTGATCCTGGAAAGAACGGTAACCAACTTCACCCAATTCGCCCCGGTCGGCACGGTGCTGGTGGCGATTATGGGCATTGGTATCGCTGAACACAGCGGGCTGATCGGCGCCCTGTTGCGGGTGTCCATTCTCAAGGCACCGGAAAAAATTCTTACCTTCCTGGTGGTGTTGGCGGGGGTGTTGTCGAGTATCGCCGCCGATAGCGGGTATGTGGTGCTGATCCCCCTTGCTGCGATGATTTTCCAGGCCGCCGGGCGCAGCCCCATCGCCGGTATAGCCGCCGCCTTTGCCGGGGTGTCGGGCGGGTTCAGTGCCAACCTGTTAATCGGCCCGCTGGATGCCATCCTCGCCGGGCTGTCCACCGAAGCTGCGGCGCTTGTCGATAATGCCTATCTGGTGAGTCCGGCTGCCAATTACTATTTCATGGTGGTATCCACTCTGCTGGTGGCAGTGGTGGGCACGGTAGTCACTGAAAAGATCATTACTCCGCGTTTTCCCCATACACCCCACACCCGGGAAATCGCAGCACCTGTCTCGCTTGATGAACGCCGGGGCCTGAAGGGTGTGGGCCTGTTTACCCTGGTGTTTGTCGGCCTGCTGCTGTGGGGGCTGGTTCCCGAGCAGGGGGTTCTGCGCAGCCCCGGCCTGGATGGCGCCGCTGGCAGCATACTCCACTCACCGTTTATCGGTGGCATTGTCACCATCATCGCTGTCTATGCAGGTATTGCCGGCTGGCTGTATGGGGCACTCAGTCGCCGCTTCGCCTCCAGCTCCGATGCCATTACCGGCATGGAGTCGAGCATGGCAACCATGGCGAGCTACCTGGTGCTGATGTTCTTTGCCGCCCAGTTCGTCAACTATTTTGCCTGGAGCCAGCTGGGCATTATCAGTGCCATCAAGGGCGCCGCTTTGTTGCAGGCGCTCGACCCCAATATCGCCGTGCTGCTGGTGTGCTTTGTGGTCTTTGCGGCATTGATCAATCTGCTGGTTGGCAGCGCATCGGCCAAATGGGCGCTGCTGGCACCGGTATTTGTACCCATGCTGATGCTCGCCGGCATCTCACCGGAGGCCACTCAGGTTGCCTATCGGATCGGCGACAGCAGCACCAACATCATCACCCCCCTGATGCCCTACTTTGGCGTGGTACTGGCCTTTGCCCAGAAGTACGACAGGAACATCGGCATCGGCACCATTATCGCCACCATGCTGCCCTACAGCCTGTGGCTGCTGATCGCCTGGTCGGTCATGCTGGCGGGGTGGATTCTGCTCGGCCTGCCACTGGGCCCCGGGGCCAACATCTTTATGGGTTGAATGATGGCGGCCGGAGGGTAGATTGGCTCGCTCAATAGGGTGATAACACTGGCCGTGCTACAATCCCTGTCCTGCACGCCCAACTACCCCGCATCCAGCGCATCAAGAGTCCCATGACCCAGGCCGCCCACCAGCAAACCAGCCCGCAACCTACCCCCCTCTACGGCTACCGCAAGTACTGGGCGGAATGCTATGGCACTGCGACTTTCCTGCCCACCACCCGGGCGGAAATGGATGCTCTGGGCTGGGACAGCTGCGACATTATCGTCGTCACCGGCGACGCCTATGTGGACCATCCCAGTTTTGGCATGGCAGTGATTGGTCGGGTACTGGAAGCCCAGGGTTTCCGGGTTGGCATCATTGCCCAGCCGGACTGGACCAGCAAAAGCGACTTCCAGCGGCTCGGTCAGCCGAATCTGTTTTTCGGCGTGGCGGCGGGCAATATGGACTCGATGATCAACCGCTATACCGCCGACCTCAAGGTGCGCAAAGACGACGCCTACACCCCCGGCAACGTCGGCGGCAAACGCCCGGACCGGGCTGTCACCGTCTATTCCCAGCGCTGCCGCGAAGCCTTCAAGGGTGTGCCCATTGTGGTCGGCAGCATTGAGGCGAGCCTGCGCCGTATCGCCCATTACGACTACTGGAGCAACACCGTCAAGCGCTCCATCCTGCTCGATGCCAAGGCCGATATTCTGCTTTACGGTAACGCCGAGCGGGCCATCGTCGAACTGGCCCACCGCCTCTCCCGGGGTGAAAAAATTGCCGATATCCGCGACATTCGCGGCACCGCCTTTGTACGCAAGGCCATGCCCGAAGGCTGGCTTGAAATCGATTCCACAGAAGTAGACGAACCCGGCGTAGTGGACAAGCTCCACAGCCCCTACCAGGAAATAACTGACCTGCGCGACAGCAAGGGCGACAAGCCGCCCTGTGGTACGCAGTCTGCCAACGCTGACGCCGCATCAGAGGTACAGGTGGTGCAGGTGCTCGATCTGCGCGACACCAACCGCCAGCTCAAGCGCTCCTTCAAGGGCCGCAGCTATATCCGCCTGCCCGCCTATGAAGCGGTCAAAAATGATCCGGTGCTGTACGCCCACGCCTCGCGCATCCTGCATCTGGAGACCAATCCGGGCAACGCCAAACCGCTGGTACAGCGCCACGGCAACCAGGAGGTCTGGCTCAACCCGCCGCCGATTCCTTTAACCACCGAGGAGCTGGACTGGGTATTTGAGCAGCCTTATGCGCGCGCACCTCACCCCACCTATGGCGAGGAGAAGATACCCGCTTGGGACATGATCCGCTTTTCGATCAATATCATGCGCGGCTGTTTTGGCGGCTGCACCTTTTGCTCCATCACCGAGCACGAGGGCAGGATTATCCAGAGCCGCTCAGAGGACTCCATCATCCGCGAAGTGGAAGCCATCCGCGACAAGACCGGTGGTTTTACCGGAGTGATCTCTGACCTCGGCGGCCCCACCGCCAATATGTGGCGCCTGAACTGCAAGAGCAAGGAAATCGAGGAGAGCTGCAAGCGCCTGTCCTGCGTCCACCCCGGCATCTGCAAGAACCTGGACACCGACCAGACGCCGCTGATCCAGCTCTACCGCCGCGCCCGCACATTACCCGGCATCAAGAAAGTGCTGATCGCCTCCGGCCTGCGCTATGACCTGGCGGTGGAAACCCCGGAATACGTCAAGGAGCTGGTCACTCACCATGTGGGCGGTTACCTGAAGATTGCCCCGGAGCACACCGAGGAAGGCCCGCTATCAAAGATGATGAAGCCGGGCATGGGCACCTATGATCGCTTCAAAGTGATGTTTGAAAAGTTTTCCAAGGAGGCCAACAAGAAGCAGTACCTGATTCCCTACTTTATCGCCGCCCACCCCGGCACCAGCGAAGAAGACATGATGAATCTGGCCCTGTGGCTCAAGGAAAACGGTTTTCGCGCCGATCAGGTGCAAACCTTTTACCCCTCCCCTATGGCCATGGCCACCGCCATGTACCACAGCGGCAATAACCCGCTGCGACGGCTTTCCCGCAAGCGCGGCGATGCGGTAGCCTCTGCCAAGGGCCAGAATGCACGGCGACTGCACAAGGCGTTTTTGCGCTACCACGACCCGGATAACTGGCCGTTACTGCGGGATGCGTTGAAGCAGATGGGCCGCAGCGATCTGATCGGCAGCGGCAAGCACCAGCTGATACCGCGCCTGCAACCCCAGGACTGGCTCGAAAAGCAGCGGGCGAATGCCATCAAACCCGGGAAGAAAATCCTCACCCAGCACACGGGACTTCCACCCAGGGATAACGGCGCTCGTCGCACCGCAAAGCCGAAGAGAACTTCACGCTAGCCAGCCCAGCCTGAATCACAAGAATCCAGTAGCCGGGCTTTAAACCACAACCTCATCAGCGTTGCTGCACAACAGCGGTGATTACAGCCTGGCCACTGGCAAGCCGTTTATGTCACTCCAGGATTGGACTTCCGCTTTGCCCGTACTGTTTTTGCTCTCGCTGGCGCCGATATTTCGGCGCCACTAGCCACCGTACCCACTGACGGACCGCCCCCGCGATCCAGTTCACCAATATCCAGCAGTGGCGAAGCATCGATACCCTCAGCGTCCACCAGTGTCGCCAGGCGTTGCAGCGATGACAGAATCATCGCTTGCTCCCAATCTTCCAGAAACTGGAATTTATCGATCAGGCGCGTGTGCAGGGCCGTGGGGGCATTGTCGAGGATACGACGCCCCTCCTCTGTAAGGCTGACATACACCTTGCGTTTGTCCTGCTGTGACCGCTGCCGTTTCAGAAGCGCGCGTGCCTCAAGCCTGTCAACAATAGTGGTGACCGTCGCCTGGCTCAGGGACATACTCCTGGCAATATCGCCAATCGGTACCTCTACCTCACGCCTGACAGTCTGTAGCAGCAATAGCTGGGGCGCAGTCAGCCCGACTGTTTTGCTCAAATGCCTCGAATGCAAATCCGTGGCTCGAATCAGCCTCCGTAATGCCACCAGCACTTCATCAATGATCTCCATACAGGGTGTCTCTTTAATCAGCCAGTTATCTTTGCAGGATTAAACGTTATTGCCAGGTTCTTTCGCCATAGCCCTTTCGCCATAGCCCTTTCTCCATAGCCCTTTCTCCATAGCCCTTTCGCCACAGTCCATGGCCTCATCAGCACGCAAGCGGCATCGGTTTGAACAAAATATATGTTTAGTGTACAATGGATTTCTCAATTGACAACGGAATGTCACATAACAGATAGCGAACAGCAATTATACTTAACCGGGTAATTAATCAGCTTTTCACAGTAGTTTTTGAATAAAAACTGACTTTGGATAATCTGACCTACCCTATATTAAGTAGAAATTTACTTATGGATGTATATATATGAATGCCGACAGCGAGTCAGCGCACAGTACCAGCCAAAAGCCCCGCACTGGCAGCGAACAAGCCACCGGGCAACATATCCGATTCTCTATCCCCACCAAAAACGACGGTAAGGCTGTCTTTGACCTGGTCAAGCGGTGCCCACCACTGGACACCAATTCAGTCTACTGCAATCTGCTGCAGTGCCATCATTTTGCTGCTACTTCCGTCAAGGTTGAGTCAGCGGCCAGCGCAGGGGCGGGCACCGGGTTGCTGGGTTTTGTCTCCGGCTATAGACCTCCACAGCAGGAAAACACCCTGTTTGTCTGGCAGGTTGCTGTCGCCGACCAGGCCCGCGGCATGAACCTGGGGGTCAGAATGATTTGCAGCATCCTCGCTCGCGAGGAAAACGCAGCAGTCACCCAGGTGCATACCACCATCACCCCGGACAACGATGCCTCTTGGGGATTGTTTAAAAAACTGGCCCGCAACCTGGACTGCGAGATCGACAGCGAGGTCCTGTTTTCCGGTGAGGAGCATTTCGGCGGAGATCACAAGGATGAGGTACTGGTATCCATCGGGCCATTCTCGCACCAGCAAGTGCTGTCAACTGCGGACTAGTCAGATAGCGGACAAAACGCTTATTCATCAAATATTCACTCACTGAACTTTTGCTGAATCACTTATTTGATGAATCACTCATTTACAAATTGAAAAGGTATTACCCATGAAAATTTTTGAAGAAATCGAATCAGAAGTTCAAAGCTATGCACGCTCATTCCCCCGTCTGTTTGACCGGGCCAAGGGTGAGTTTATGTATGACCGGGAAGGTAACGAATACCTGGATTTCCTGGCCGGCGCTGGCACACTGAATTACGGTCACAACAATCCAGTGTTCAAGAAGATCCTTTTGGAATACATAGAACGCGATGGCATCAGCCATGGCCTTGACCTTCATACCGCCGCCAAGCAGGATTTTCTTGAAACCTTTAATGAGAAAATTCTCAAACCACGCGATCTCGACTACAAGGTTCAATTTACTGGCCCGACCGGAACCAATGCCGTTGAAGCGGCCATCAAAATCGCGCGCAACGTGAAGGGCCGCGAAAATATTGTTTCCTTCACCAATGGCTTCCACGGTGTCAGCCTTGGCTCGCTGGCGGCCACTGGCAACTCCCATCATCGCGGGGTTGCGGGGGTTAGCCTGCCCGGTATTACCCGTATGCCCTATGACGGCTACCTGGGTGAAGGTATTGATACCACCGCCTATCTCGACAAGATGATTACCGATTCCTCCAGCGGCATGGATCTGCCTGCGGCAGTGATTGTAGAAACGGTACAGGGAGAAGGCGGCATTAATGTCGCCAGCGTCGAATGGCTGCGCAACCTGGCAGCGGTATGCCGCAACCATGACGTACTGTTGATCGTGGATGACATCCAGGCCGGCTGTGGTCGCACGGGCACCTTCTTCAGCTTCGAGGAGGCGAGCATCTATCCCGATATCGTCACCATGTCGAAATCACTCAGCGGCTACGGGCTGCCCTTTGCCGTGGTGCTGATGAAACAGGAACTTGACCAGTGGCGCCCGGGCGAGCACAACGGCACATTCCGCGGCAACAATATGGCCTTTGTCACCGCCAAGGCCGCTATTGACCATTACTGGAGCGATGAAACCTTCTCGAAGGAGATTGTTCGCAAGGGTCAATATGTTGCCGAGCGCTTTGCCAAAATTGTTGAAAAATACGGTGAAGGCAACTTTACCACCCGCGGTCGCGGTATGTTCCAGGGCCTGAATTGTGTCAGTGGCGAGCTGGCGGACAAGATCACCAGCACCGCCTTCAAAAAGGGGCTGATCATTGAGACCAGCGGCGCTGACGACCATATCGTCAAGTGCCTGGCAAGCCTGACCATCAGTGATGAGAGCCTGAAAAAGGGCCTGGATATTGTCGAGCAGAGCGTTGCAGAAGTGCTTGAAAAAGTCGACATCATTCCCGAGGAAAAGGATTTTTTTGCCGAGCCCATGGACGCAGATGGTGAAAAGCAATACGACCTCGATCAAACCGCTTGATAACGCCGTAACCAGGAGCCGAACATGATAGTCAGAAAATTGCAGGAAGCCGAAAAATCCGGCAGAAAAATTAACAGCAATGGCTGGGACAGCACCCGCCTGTTGCTGAAGAACGACGGCATGGGATTCTCATTCCATATCACCACCATCTACAAGGGCGCGGAGTTACACCTCCACTACCAGAACCACCTCGAATCGGTCTATTGCATTTCGGGTAAAGGCAGCATCGAGGATCTGGCCACTGGTGAGATCCATGCCATCAGCCCCGGAGTGATGTACGCCCTCAACCTCCATGACAAGCACATCCTGCGTGCCGAGGAGGAAATGAAAATGGCCTGTGTATTCAATCCGCCACTGCATGGCAAGGAGGTTCACAACGACAGTGGCGCCTACGAGCTGGATGCCGAATCAGTTTCCGACTGAGTACTTCTGCCTTTTACGCATGCGATTAAAGCATCACGCTGGATTCTTTGGAGCCTAATACTCACTCATTTATATTTGGGATATCAGTAATGAAACAGCACACCGTAGAAAAAATCGGTGGAACCTCCATGAGCAATTACCAGGCCGTGCGCGACAATATTATTCGCAGGGGCTGCAATTCACCGGACATCTACCAGCGCATTTTTGTGGTGTCCGCCTATGGTGGTATCACCAACTTACTCCTCGAGCACAAAAAAACCGGGCAACCCGGCGTTTATGGTCTGTTCGCCAACGTCAATGACGACAACTGGGAACTGGCACTGGACAAGCTCGGTGAGCAACTGCGCACCATCAACGCCGAACTGTTTACCGACCCGGCCATGTGCGAGCACGCCAATCAATTTATTGATGAGCGTCTTCAGGAAACCCGTTCATGCCTGACAGATTTAAAGCGGGTTTGCCAGCATGGACACTTTGCCCTGGAGACACACCTCAAGACTGTGCGCGAAATGCTGGCCAGTATCGGCGAGACCCACAGTGCCTGGAACCTGGCCCAGCTATTGAAGCGGGACGGGGTAAATGCCCGCTATGTGGATCTGACCGGCTGGAGTGATAACAAGCATCTATCGCTGGACGAACGAATTCTTGAATCCTTTGAGGGGATCGACTTGGCGTCCGAATTGCCCATCGTGACCGGTTACGCCCACAGCAAGGAGGGCTTGATGTCTACCTTTGAACGCGGCTACAGCGAAATGACATTCAGCCGCATCGCTGTTCTTACCGCAGCCAGGGAGGCCATCATTCACAAGGAATACCATCTCAGCAGTGCCGACCCCCTGGTGGTAGGCGCCGACAATGCCGTGCCCATTGGTCGCACCAATTACGATGTGGCGGACCAGCTTGCCAATCTCGGGATGGAAGCCATCCACCCCAAGGCCGCAAAGGGATTGCGCCAGCAGGATATCCACCTGCGCATTATGAATACCTTTGAGCCGGAACATTCCGGCACTTTGGTCACCCGGGATTACGTCAGCAGCAAACCCCGTGTCGAGATTATTGCCGGGGCGCGCAACATCTATGCTATTGAGTGTTTTGAACAGAATATGGCTGGTGAGATTGATCAGTTTGACCGCGACATTCTCGCCATCATCTCGCGCTTCAAGGGCCATATTGTCAGCAAGGACATCACCGCCAACAGCATTACCCACTATCTGGCCACCAACCTGAAAACAGCAAAACGCATTCGCCGCGAGATTGAAAATCTCCATACCGAGAGTCACATTCAGGTGCGCAAGGTGGCAATCCTGTCCGCCATCGGTAGTGACATGAAGGTGCCAGGGATTCTCTCCAAGGCCGTGAGCGCACTGGCAGCTGAAAACATATCGGTACTGGCCATACACCAGTCCCTGCGCCAGGTCGACATGCAGTTTGTCATTGATGAAGGCGATTATGACCAGGCAGCACGCAGCCTGCATCGTGCCCTGATTGAAATTCACGATCATGGTGAAGCCATTTGTGCCGCCTGACACCCTGATCCGCGATCACTGAAGGCCCCCCGATGCTGATAAGTTTTTTGCTGTTTGTTGCGATTTTTACTGGTATCGGGCTGGCCTCAGTGTGGCAAAGCCGGGGAACGAAAAGCGATTATTACCTGGCCAGCAATTCCATCTCCCCCTGGCTGGTGGGCCTGTCTGCGGTAGCCACCAATAACAGCGGTTACATGTTTATCGGTGTAATCGGTTACACCTATGTCACCGGACTTGCTTCCATCTGGCTGATGCTTGGCTGGATAACAGGCGATCTTATCGGCTCACTGCTTGTTCATCGCAAACTGCGCGAACGCGCGGGCGACAGTGGCGAAGCGAGTTTTGCCGGTGCTATCAGAGCCTGGTCGGGAACTACCAGCAAGAAGTGGCAGCTACTGGTGGCGGTGATCTCTTTTGCCTTCCTGCTGACCTACGCTGGCGCCCAACTGGTGGCCGGCAGCAAGGCGTTGCATGTGCTGCTGGACTGGCCTATCTGGGCAGGTTCGCTGATTGGCGCGGTGATGGTTGCCCTGTACTGCATGGCGGGAGGCATCCGCGCCTCTATCTGGACTGATGCGGCGCAATCCGTAGTGATGATACTGGCCATGGGGCTACTGCTGTTTTTCTCGGTGCAGAGCATGGGTGGCTACACTGCTGTGGTGGCAGAAATGGGCACTGTAGAAGGCTTTCTTGACCTGTTTCCCCGCGACCTGGTAGTGCCAGGTGTAGCGGGTGGCGTTATTTTCGCCCTCGGCTGGCTGTTTGCCGGTTTGTCAGTGATCGGCCAACCTCACATTATGGTGCGCTTCATGTCCCTCAGCGGGGCAGAGAAAATGGTGCAGGCGCGCCTCTGGTACTACCTGTGGTTTACCGCCTTTTACCTGATGGCTACCGGCGTTGGCATGATGTCCCGTATCTTCCTCGCCGACCCCGGCAGTTTTGATGCGGAACTGGCCTTACCCATGATGGCCATCGAACTGTTCCCTCCCGCAGTCGTAGGACTTGTGCTGGCGGGTATTTTTGCCGCCACCATGTCGACGGCAGATTCCCTGCTGTTGAGCAGCTCATCGACCATGACCCACGACATCCTGCCCCAGCGCATTGAAAAGCCGCTGGTGCTGAAAATCACCACAGTGGTACTGACCGCAATCGCCCTGCTGCTGGCGCTGTTCAATCAGCAAAGTGTCTTTGCCCTGGTCATCATGGCCTGGTCGGGCCTTGCGGTGATTTTCGGTCCAATCCTGCTGGTGCTGGCCTTTGGTGGGCGGCCCTCAACGGCAACAATGATTGCCATGTCGGTGGCGGGCCTTGGGGTGGCAGTACTGTGGCGCTGGCTGGGTTGGCACAACAGTGTTTATGAAGGGATGCCGGGCATGCTGGCCGGGTTGCTGGTGTATGGAATATGCTGCGGTTTGGCAGCTGTTTATTCCAGGACAGGCCTGCCAACCGAACCAGGTGAGTTGCGGCAGCCCGACCTCTAGGTATTCACTGTGGTTGAATTCAAACACTGATCCGCCACTAACGACATTCTCCACTGAAGCAATATTCCAAAAAAAACGCGCGGTGTTAGCCGCGCGTTTTTTTGTTCGCCGAAGCGTCAACCCATTACTTCTCGTAGGGGTCGACCGGCTGGGGTGCATCAATGATGCCGATATCCATAAACATGGTCAGCACATCGGAGATGGAGTAGATGTGAATCAGCTTGTCGCCGTCAAACTTGAGCCAGGAGAACCAGGTAACGTTGATTTCCTGCCCCTTGGCGGGCACGCCCATGTAGGCTTTCTCTTGCTTGCCGTAGTGGTGGCAGAGTACGCAGACTTCGTCGTCGCCATTACCCCAGGCTTTCAGGGTGCGGTATACGCAAGGCGGGAAAGTATTGTAAAGACCTTCGGGGGAAGTGGACCACTCTTCGAAAGAGCCGAGATCGGGACGGTTGGGGTTGTCGTAGGTGAACTTGGAGGTGTCGCAGTATTCGCGCAGCGCCTGGAAGTTGCCTTTGTTGAGCTCGTCGTGGATGTTCATCCACTGGTTTACCATGAAGGTCTGACGCTCGGTCAGGCCTTTGCAGATCTCTGCACGCTTTTCAGCGGAGAGATTGAAATCTTCCATAGTGTATTCTTGCTGGCCAGCTGGCAGGTTCTTGCTATGCATAGTTATTCCTCATAATTTACAGTGAATCATGCTTTGTAGGGCATGGTAATGACAGCCGACCCACGAAGGCGATGCGGGGTGCGACCTGTTTGGCTCCTGCACACAAAAGCGATTATTGATATTGCTAATGACGCTCTTTGACAGAATCAGTGAAGACACTATTTCCAAACTGCGGGAAAAGATACTACATTTCACTTACTAACTAGTCAACCAGCTTTTACTTTGCGGCAAAAAGCAGCCTGCAAAGAATACCTGTACACAATCCCTACTGCACCTATCTTCGGATAACTGCCCTTTGATCCAGGCCAATAGCTTTAACTGAAAAACTGGACCGGCCTATCGGGCCAACATCAAAGCCCCGGCATGACATCCGCCAGCAATTGGTAGGAGCGTTTGCGGTCGGCAAAATCATAGGTGATTGTCACCGTCATGATTTCGTCAGCATCAAAGAGCTTTACCAACTGACCAATCCTGGCTGCCACCTGGTCAGGCGTTCCCACACAGTCGTGGCGGGATTGCTGCTGCATATAGAACGATTCCTGCGGACTGTAGGAATACTGCTGTGCTTCCTCAATCGAACCGATACCACTAAAACCCTGGCGGGTGACCACCTTCAGCATCGACAGATGGCGGGCGCGAGCCAGTTGCGCGGCTTTTTCTTCGGTGTCGGCACAATAGACATTGATGGTGAGGCCCGCCAATGGCTTGTCGAGCAGCGCCGAGGGCTGAAAATGCTCTTTATAGATACGCAGGATATCCGTATCAGCATCGGCATTGATAAAGAGGGCGAAGTTGTACGGTAAACCCATACGCCCGGCCAGTACCGCGCTGTCCGCACTGGTTCCCAGCATCCAGACCACCGGGTTTTCCACGGGTCGCGGTGTAAGCTTGGGGCGATAGCGAAGATTGCCCAGTTTGTGGATCAACTCCTCGGTCTGTTGCTGGAAAAGATGAAAGCGCGGGGTACCGCCGTGGGCCAGCTCCCGCGCCGTATCCATATCAGCACCCGGTGCCCGACCCACCCCCAGATCCACGCGGCCCGGGAACAGCGTGGCCAGTACCGATCCCACCTCCGCCACCTTGAAGGGGCTGTAATGGGGCAGCATGATACCGCCGGTGCCGAGGCGGATACGCTGAGTCTGTGCGCCAATGGCTGCCAGCAACACTTCCGGTGCACTGCCGGCATAGGCCGCTGTGCTGTGGTGTTCCGACACCCAGAAACGGTGGTAACCCAGGCTGTCGCACAGCCGCGCCAGCTCGAGGGTTTCCGCCAGGGCCAGTTCGGCACTGCCACCCTGCTTGACTGGCGACTGATCAAGAATGGAGATATTCATCGCTGACTCACTTGTTCTACCCGGTGTGCCGGGCAATCACAGACCGGCACAGACTACAAAAAACATCCCGACCAGGTTTCTGGCCGGGATTACGGCTGCACAATCGTGCAGTGGTATCGCTAACCCTGGGGTGGACGATTATCTGAGCACTTCGCTGGCCAGAGTCTCGATGGCGGCACGGGCCTCATCCACCGACTTGATTTCCGGCAGGCTGAAGGCCAGGCGATCGGCTCCCACGTCACGGTAGGGTTCAATACACTCCACCGAACAGCCCGGGCTGACAATCACAGACACCTCAAAGTGCTCATCACCGCGGCCAGCCTGCTCGGCATATTCGCGGATTTTGGCCTTGCCGCGCTTGACGTGCTCGGGGCCACTCAGGTCGATCCCCAGAAATGGCATGACCTTCAGGCCATCATGAGCCGGCAACCAGCCGTTGCAGTGTTCACCGATACGCTTCAGAACCGTGTCGGTATAGCCACCGAGCCAGATCGGCGTGTGGGGCTTGCGGGCGGGGCGCGGGCCGAGCAGTGTCGGCGGGATATCAAAAAATTCACCCTTGAACTCAAAGCGGTCATCGGTCCACAGACCTTTCATGACCTGGATGCTCTCCATGGTGTAGGCCCAGCGACGATCAAAACTGCCGCCGGTGATTTCGATCTCAAGCTGGCTGGCGCCGCCAGTACCCAGCCCCAGGGAAAAGCGCCCGCCACTATAACAATCAAGGGTAGCCACCTGCTTGGCGACATTGACAGGATGCTGCATCGGCATGATCAGCACGCCAGTCGACACTTCGATTGTTTTGGTCAGTGCCAGAGCACGGGCAGCGCCAATCAACGGGTCCTGATAGAGTGGGACACCAAAATGGGGCGGTTTCACCGGCTCGTCCAGGGGGCGCACCGTATGGTGCCCGTAGGACACCCACTCAAACCCGCACTCTTCCGCTATCTGACACACTGCGCCCATGTCCACATCGGGGATAGGGTGACCCGGATCGCCAAAGGGTCTGCTGAGACCAATTTTCATCGTTTGATTTCCTCTAGTATGCAACGGCGCAGGCCCGGGGCCATGGGGCAGCTTGCCCGTCCAGAAGGCAACCCGCCTGCTCGCCATGTTGTTATGGTTTGATCGACATGATTTTCCCCTGCCTTGATCCGGTTGTCCGTGTTAAACAGCCGGACCCATGACAGAGGCCTGCAAAACGCTCACCAGCATCATACCTGAAGTGACAGCCAAACTTGCCAGCCAAAAGATAGGTGAAAACATAACCACAGAGCGGCAAAGTCCGTGATCGACCATCACTGTGTCTGTCGCAAGCAGTTTGCTTGCAGCCTCGCAGACCTGAAAATCAAAGCCCGACACTGACGGGCGCCATCACCATCAAAACCAATACCAGGGGAACAACCTATGGATTTACCTGCCCCGCCGGATGTGGTCGGCACCTCGCTATCCGGTAGCGAGCCCTACATCATCAGCGCTGAAGAAAACCGTGCCCTGTGCAAATCCATCAACGCCGAACCGGCCACTGATGGCAGCGCGCACCCGGTCTACTACTATATCGCCACCCAGGTGGGCATGGGCCAGACTGTTGCAGGCCTGTGTGAAGTGTGTGATTTTGACGTCGAAGTCGGCCCCATGATGGCGGGCAGCAAGGTCACCTTCTCAAGCCCGCTGATGACCGACCAGCCCTATCGGGTGGAAGGCGAAATCACCAGTATCGTGCGCAAGCAAAGCCGCAAACTGGGTGTTATGGACTTGATGTCCTATGAGCTGCGCCTCACCCTGCCCGATGGCACACCGGTGCTGACCACTGTCAATTCCTGGGTACTGCCAAGGAGGGAGCTCGCATGAAGCCACAAGCAGGCGATCAGCTGAAACCGTTTATTGTTGAATCCGTCAGCCGCCAATCCATGAAGGATTGGGCTGTTTTTCTTCACGACCCCAACCCCATCCACCTGGATGCCGAAATGGTCAAGGCCAAGGGCCTGGGAGACAAGGAAATCAACCAGGGGCCGATGAACGTGGCCTTGATCATCAACATGTTGCACAACAACTTCCCGGGCGCCACGCTTGAGTCCCTCGACTCGCGTTTTCTCGACAATGTCTACGCCGACGATACCGCCGAAGCCTACGGCGCCGTTACCGAGGTTGTGGCAGAAGGTTCGGAAATTCGGGTAACATGCGACATCGGCCTGCGGGTAGCCGCCCGGGGCGATGTGATCAGCGGCACAGCCACGGTCAAAATCGCCCAGTAATATCCATCGGGAATACCACAGCTGTTAACGGTATCCCACCATGAACACTGACAATCAGGAGTAAATATTATGCCTAGCGGTCCATTTGCACACGTATGTATGGTGGTTAAAGATCTCGAAGTAGCCATCGAAGACTGGACAAAAATTCTCGGTGTACTCGATCCGGGCCAGCTCAAGGACCCCATCGTAAAATACGACGAGTTCTCCAGCGGTGATGATGCCGGCATGAAATGGGCGACTTTTGTGTCCCACCACGGCACCGAAATCCAGTTTATCGAGCCTTCCCCCGGCACCCCTATGGGCGACCGTCTGGAGCAGGTTGGCGAACACGTCCACCACCTGTGCTTCACCACCCCTGATGTTCCCGGCGCACTGGCCACCCTGTCTGCACAGGGCATCAAACTGGCTGGCGGCGGCAAAACCTACAATGATCCCGACATGACCTGGCAGAAGTGGGGCTGGATTTCCCACAAGAGCACCCATGGTTGCCTGATCGAAGTGGCCTCTCCCTACGAGAGCCACAAGGACGGTAAATGGCACCCCGTTGAGGCCGAAGGCTAAGCAAGTCTGGCCTCAACACTGACCGGTGATCTGCATGTACCGGGCGTTTACACTAAACCCCGCCTGGATCTCCAGGCGGGGTTTTTTAATCCTTCATAATACTGACCCGCAAGGACAGACTTATGATCATCACAGAGCAGTATAACTACCAGGATGACAAAACCAATCTGATCGGCTATCTGGCCTATGACGACAGCCACGAGGCAAAGCGCCCCGCCGTCCTGATCGCACCGGAAGCACCGGGTATTGGCGAGCACGTCAAAAAGCGCGCCGCGATGTTTGCCAAAGCGGGGTTTATCGCTCTGGTGGCTGATATTTACGCTAACGGCAAATACTTTTCCGACATGGGTGACATGATGGCCCAGGTGGAAAAAACCCGCGGCAACCTGCAGGCCTGGCGCCAGCGCACAGGTGCGGCACTGGGGGCGCTGAAAGCGCATCCCATGACCGATGCAGACAGGGTATGCGCGGTGGGCTACTGCTTTGGTGGCTCGGGGGTGCTCGAACTGGCGCGCAGCGGCGCTGCCTTGCGTGGCACAGTGTGCTTCCACGGCGAACTGACCCCTTCTGACCATGATCCGAGGGGAATTGGCAGCAAAATCCTGGTCCTCACCGGCGCGGCAGATCCGTTTATCCCTTTGCAGCAGCGCAATGACTTTGAAGCAGAAATGCAGGCTGCTGGCGCCCAATGGGAAATGATCGTCTACGGCAGCATCAAGCACGGTTTCACCAACCCCGAAGCGGACCTGTCTGGCATGCCCGCGATGGCTTACGATGCAGCAGTTGACCGGCGCTCCTGGCAGAGCATGATGAACTGGCTGGGGTATGTGCTGGCGTGACGGGTACTTATTGTGACCCTGGCTGCAGCTCTCCCGACATCATCACCCGACTTGGCGCCGACAACACATGCCTTGGGGACTTACGGCAATCATAATGGTTGCCCGTTCCCGACAGCACTTCCACTCTTAAACGGATCATTATTACTATGTTTCCCAGGCTTTTTGGCAATTTTTTCCAGCATGGCTACGTCACCAGCGATATGGCCGAAGCGAAGGCTGTCTTTGAAAAACAGTACGGCGTCAGCCAGTATCTCGATATCGACAATGCCCTGGAGGTTCACACACCTGCAGGCCTGCAGACCCTCGATCTGAAAATATCCCTGGCCTATGTGGACAACCTGCAGGTGGAGCTGATCCAGCCCGTCGGCGGTTCTGCAGCCGATCTCTACAGGCAGGTATTGCCAGCAACAGGCTTTGCCATTGCCATCCACCACATGGGTTTCCTGATTGAAGGCCCTGAGGAAAACTGGCATGCGTTCCGCAGCCATATCGGTAACGAAAGCTACCCCATCGCCATCGAAGCCGAGGTCGGGCCGGTCAGGTTCGCCTACATAGATACACGCAAGACGACCGGACATTATTCCGAATACCTGTGGATGTCCCAGGACGTCAACGCCATGGTGCCGCGCAACTGACCAACACGGCCAGCACGGACTGTCCAAGGCAAACTGTCCAGTCAAAATAACCAGACACAACAAGGTTACAGTGATGAACGATAGTGAACTGCTGATTCGCATCAGGATTGAAGAGCTCAAGGCGCGCTATTGCCGCCTGATGGATACCAAGCAATGGGATGCCTGGGGGCAGCTGTTTAGCGAAGATTTGGTGATGGATGTCAGCGATGATGTTCCTGCCGATATCGGCACGCCAATCCAGCGGGGACGGGATGTTGTGGTGGCCCAGGTCCGCGGCTTTGTCGGCCAGGCGATCACCGTGCACCAGGTTCACTCCCCGGAAATTGAGGTGTTATCCACCACCAGTGCCAGTGGCATCTGGGCCATGTCCGATGTGGTGATCTGGCCTGAATGTGTTACCCCGCCGATTCCAGGCAAAGGCACTCTTTACGGTTACGGCCACTACCATGAAACCTACGCCTTGCAGGATGGCGCATGGCGCATCACTTCCCTCAAGCTGACGCGACTGCACAAGCACTTTGCCTGAACCTGTAGACAAAAAAACGCCCCTTGCCGGGGCGCGCAGTGTCAGCCTTAATGGCCAAGCCAAATAACCAGATCGCCTCAGATAAAGTCAGGGGCGGAAATATTGGGTTCAACGCCCAGCAGCGACTTGCCAAAAATTTCGTAGCCCACATAGGGCAGGTTGGCCGTGTGCCGGGCACCCACATTGAGATCTCGCCAGATACGGGAAACTGCCTTTTCATCGGAGAAAGCACCCGAGCCGGCAAGAAACATCAGATCGTGCCCGGCTTTGGCCAGCAGGTCGATGGTGAATGAACCCTCTCCCTTGCTCATTGCCCGCTCCTGAGGAGTCATCGGCACCCGGGTAGCGCCGGACACATCAATCAGACCGCAGGATTTTTCCACCAGCAACCGCGCCGCCTCAACACTGGCGGCAATGCGGCCAAACTCCGCCTGTACCACGGCTGATTCCGATTGCTTGGCATAGGTGGTATAGACGATGGGCCGGTTGTGGCTTGCCCTGGTAACCTCCTCGAACAGCGCCTGGGCAGCACCAATCACCATGCCGTGGGCAGTGGCCCGCAGGAAAGGCATAAAGGGCCAGTAATCGGAGGGCTCACCCACATATTTTTTGCCGTCCGGGTGGTTGCCGATACCCTTGGTAAAATCCATAAAGCGGTTTTTCGGTACAAACACATCCTTCACCACGCAGGTTTCCGAGCCGGTACCTTTCATGCCCACCATGAACCAGGTGTCTTCGATCGCCATGTCGGCCATGGGGATGTAGATGTTGCCAAAGCCCACCTGCTCGTCCTTGTCGTTGAGCACCTTGACGGCAAAGCCACCCCATTCCGCATGACGTGAACCGGAGCAGTAGGCCCACCTGCCATTGACGATATAACCACCTTCTACCAGCCTCGCAGTGCCTGGAGGCGTGGCGGCACCGCAGATTGTGGGGTGATGGCCATTGGCGAAAATCTCTTCCTGCAGTTCATCCGGGCCAAGGCTGGCAATCCAGGTGGTGCCGTGCAGCACGGTATACACCCAGCCTACCGAGGCATCACCCTTGCCCAGTTCGGCACCCACCCGCGCCATGGCGCTGGCAGATGTGCCATAGCCGTCCCAGCGTCGGGGTGATGCCATTTTCCAGAACCCGGCATCCGTCAGCTCGCGGAAGACATCAGCGCTGATGCGACGATTGGCATCGAACTCAGGCCCCTTGCTGCGCAGCAACGGCTGCAATTCACGGGCGCGACCAATCAGCTCCTTTTCAGCGGCTAGGTTGTAATCAGTAAATTTCATTCCTATCTCCTGCACATTCCGGTCAATTCATGTATTGGTTCCGGCTAACGTTGGCACTGTTGAGGACTGCCTGGCTTTGCTCTGCCATCCGCGCTGACCGGTACAACTGCAAACTAGCACCATAAAACATATTGAACAACTATTGTTTATTTTGTTCAATACAGTTTTTTGATCTATATCAGTTGAAATGTCGTGCAGCTGGCAACGCAACCATCCATCAATTCTGAACCCCAGACTTAATAACCAATAATTTCAATATCTTAAGGTTAAGCATCCTGAATCCTGGCTACTGTACTGAGGTCTGTGACAGCCTCTATTCCAAGAGCCGCCCATCCTCCACCAGTCGATACTTTCCTTTATTGATCTGGATCAAGGAAGGAAGGCCGCCAGGAGAATAGATTGGCGGCATGTAGATTGAACATATTGAACACATAATGTTCAACGAGCATAAACAGGGCAGAAAACACTTGCCAGTCAGGCGAGACAAGCCAAAGGGATCCAGCAAGGCACGTCAGCAGACGTCACCCGGCACGCTTGTTCAGGCAGCAATCGAGGAATCAGACATGTTAAATAAATCTACCCCGACCCTCCGGGACGGTACCCGAATCGAAGACCTCTTCAATCTGGAAACCCGCGAGGTTTCCCTCTCCACCATGTACGATCCGGAAATCCACCAGATCGAGATGGAAAAGATCTTTACCAAGGTCTGGCTGCTGCTTGGCCATGCGTCAGAAATCCCCAAATCCGGTGACTACGTTGTGCGTTATATGGGCCAGGACGAGGTTATCGTTTCGCGGGATCGCAAAGACGAAATCCATGTCAGCCTCAACGTCTGCCCCCACCGCGGCATGCATGTCTGCACCGCCGAGTCCGGCAACGCCCAGGTACACAAATGTATCTATCACGGCTGGGCATTTCGCCCCGATGGCAGCTTTGTCGGCGCGCCGCTGGAAAAGGAAAAAATGCATGGCGAAATCTACCCCAAGGAAAAACTCGGTCTTAAAAAGGCCCGGGTACAGCTTTTCCACGGTCTGATTTTTGCCACCTGGAACCAGGAAGCTGCACCCCTGGAAGATCAGCTCGGCGACATGAAGTTCTACTACGACATCATGTTTGGCAAAACCCATGGCGGCATGGAAGTGCTCGGTGCCCCCCAGCGCCTGACCATTCCCGCCAACTGGAAAACAGCCGGTGAACAGGCCGCCTGCGATGGTTTCCATACCCTCACCCTGCACCGCTCGCAGTTTGATATTGGCAACTTCGGCAATATCAGCGACACCATGGATGAGTTCATTCCCATCATGCAGGGCGTCAACGTGGCACAAAAAGGCAATGCCCTGCGCTGTATCTCTGCCGCTACCACCTTCACGTCACTGATCGGTTCCGGCGAGGATTTCAGCAAGCTGTCTGACCTGGAAAAGATTACCAAGCTGCCACCGCCCGGCATCGTCACCGAGCAGTTGCTGGCGGAAATGAAAGAGCGGCTCAGCCCTGAACAAATCCACGTCTGCTCCGTAGCGCCGCCCCAGGTCGGCAATATGTTCCCCAATGTGAATCTGCTGTTTATCTATGCACCGCTGCCGGATGGCACCCTTGGCTCGGGCTATGTAATCCACACCATCAACCCCATGGGGGCCGACAAATTCCAGTGGATCACCTGGTTCCTGTGTGAAAAGGATACCCCTGAGGAGATCAAGGACATTATCCGCGCCGTGGCGGTACAGACCGGCGGCACGTCGGGACTGATCGAACAGGACGACTCCGATACCTGGCCTCACATGACCATTGCCGCCAAGGGCGCCTGGGGGCGCACCGAAACCCTCAAATACCAGGCTATTGGCGGCGAGAACCGCCCTGAGGGCTGGCCCGACAAGGCCCACGTTTATGCAGGCCTGTCGAAGGACGATGCCCAGTGGCACTGGTGGCTGCAATACCACGAGCTGATGACCCAGTAATTGCCAGTCAATACCAGGATTTCACACCATTTTTGAGGTACGAAACATGAACAATACCGCCGAAAAAGTCGCACCGTTCGAGATTCCGCCCATCAACCTGCCCAAACCGACGGACTCGATTACCCACTACCAGATCCAGCAGTTCCTGCACCTGGATGCCTATCTGCTGGATCACAACATGCTGGCGGAGTGGCTGAATATCCTCGCCCCGGACCTGCGCTACTTTGTCCCCATTCGTCAGACACGGGAACGCAAGGACCGCGACAAGGAATTTTCCACCAAGCTCGGCCATATGGACGATAACTTCCAGTCCATCGCCATGCGGGTTCACCGCCTGGTGAACACTGGTACCGCCTGGTCCGAAGATCCGGCGTCGCGGGTGCGCCGCTTTGTCACCAATGTGTCGGTATGGGAAACCGATGTACTGGGTGAATACGATGTCACCAGCTACCTGTTGCTAACACGCAACCGTTTTTACCAGGACGATTATCACCTGCTCAGCGCCGAACGGATCGACCGGATCCGTCGCAAAGGGGAAAGTTTCGAACTGGTAAGCCGCGAGGTGAGGATGGACCAGAGTGTACTGGGAATGCCCAATCTGGCGATCTTCCTGTAACAGCACGCACGGCTGCCGATCTTCCGAGATCGGCAGCCGTGCAGTGATCATTCACTGAGGAATATAAAATGACCGTACATAACAGCCAACCCGGCAAGATTCCCGATCACATCCCCAAGCACCTTATTCAGGATTTTCCGCTGAAAATGGGCGTTTATGCCGATGAAAACCCGTTTGATCGCATAGTCCCCGAGGTGTGTGAAGGGCCGGATGTGATCTATGCCCTCGATGTTTTGCCCGGCGGTCGCGGTGACGCGTGGATTTTCCGCCGCCAGGAGGATAACCGCGAGATTTACAACGATACCGAACATTTTTCCAACAAGGGCTTCAGCGGTTTTGCCGAGCTGATCGGCGAGCACTGGTCAACCATTCCTGCCGAAACCGACGCACCGGAGCACACCTATTTTCGCACCCTGCTCAACCCGGTGTTTGCACCCGGCTCCATGGCGAAAATGGAAGGCACAGTACGCGATGCAGCACTGCGGACCCTGAAGCGGCTTGAGGGCAAAAAAGAATGTGACTTCATGGATGATTTCGCCTTTCCCTTTCCTGTCGGTGTAGTCCTCGATCTGATGGGGCTGCCCCATGAACGGATGGACGAGTTTTTAACCTGGGAGCGGATGCTGCTGCACTCCGGCAAGGCCGAGGTAATGGCCGACGGTGTGCGCAAGGTCACCGGCTACCTGCGCGAAGTGATCGCCGAGCGCAAGCAAAATCCCGGTGACGACCTGATCAGCTTTGCCATCAAGTCTGATGTCAACGGCCGCAAAATGACCGATGACGAACTGCTGGGTTACGCTTTTAATTTTTATATTGGCGGGCTGGATACTGTGTCTGCCAATCTTGGCAATTTTTTCCTGCACCTGGCCACCAACCTCGATCACCAGCGGGAGCTGCGGCAGCACCCGGAAAAAATCCGCGAAGCCATTGAGGAATTCCTGCGGGTCTTTGCTGCAGTCAGTACCACCCGCATCTGCATCAAGGAAAAAACCATCCGCGGCATTACCGTCAAGCCCGGCGACAAGGTGCAGATGAACACCACTGTGGCGAATCGGGACAAGCACGTCTACGAAAACCCCCATGAGGTGATCCTTGACCGCAATCCGTCCCATGTCACCTTTGCCACAGGCCCTCACCACTGCCTGGGCGTACATCTGGCGCGTCGCGAACTGCGCATCGCCATGGAAGAGTTCTTCAAGGCCATCCCGGAGTTCCGGCTCAAACCCGGCGCCAAGGTCAGCTGCCAGATCGGTGGCATTATCCAGCCGCGCACTCTGCCTATCGTCTGGTAACTAGCTTGGTAACTGCAGTCTGGTAACTGCTCCCGGCCACACTGCTTGCAGCGGCGTGGCCGGGACTATGGGCATCACCCGGGACAGCAAGATGATTGATAAAGCGCTGATAGAAAATTCATTCGAGCAGGCTGCCGAAACACTGGGCGATATCACGCCACTGGTGTACGAGCAGTTTTTTGCGCAATTCCCCGAAGCTGAAGAACTGTTCAATATCAAGGGGCCCCAGTTCAACGCTGACCTGAAAAACAAGATGGTGAGCGACGCGCTCTATACTTTCATGGAATATCTCGACACACCGGAGGAGGTGGAAATTGTTTTCAAGTACACCATTCCCCAGCATGTGGACCTGAATATTCCCATGAAGTATTTCACCGGGTTGCTCAGTGCTGTTGCGCAGGTAGTTTGCGATACGACTCCCGATCAGGACAAAGCCGCCACCAGTGCAAGCTGGAGCGCACTGCTGGCGAAGTTTGATGCACTGGTGGTGAAATACTCAACTGAATGAGCCGTTGTTGAAAAACGGGCAGATCGGCTCAGTTGATGAACTGACATGATGGATTGAAAAGATTTTTTCTCGCTGTGTGGACTCCTATACGTTTGTGGGTAGCAACTTCAACGGACCTCCCAAGGGAGGAGAAGTCCACTCATCGAGAGATAAAAAGGCCTTGTTGTTTAAACAAAACCCCGATTAAAGCGTCATCCCACCATCCAGCGGGATAACAGCCCCGGTGATAAAACTCCCAGCCCGGGAAGCAAGGTGAATCACCGAACCGACAATATCGTCCTCCTTACCCAGGCGTCGCCGCGGCACCAGCTGCAAAATGGCTGGCAGCTGTTCGTCGGGGATCTGCGTTAACCTGGAAGGAAAAAATCCGGGCGCAATGGCGTTGACCGTAATATTTTCGCCGCCCAACCGCTTGCCCAGTGAACCAGTCAAGTGATGCAAACCTGCCTTTGCCGCCTGGTAGGAGTAATTCTCCTTGGGACCGACCCGGGTGCCACCCATGGAGCCAATATTCACAACGGCAGAAGGGTAGTCCGCAGTGGCACCGGCCCGCAGCAAGGGCAGCAGTGACTGGGTCAGAAAAAAGACCGACTTCAGATTCAGGTCAACCACATCATCCCAGCCCTGCTCGGTGAACTCCCCCAGTGGCGCGTCATACATGGCGCCGGCGTTGTTGACCAGGATATGCAGCATGCTCTCACGCTCACCCAGGGCTGAAGCCACAGCCTCCACACCCGGCATGGAGGAGAGATCTCCTGCCAAGGGCAAGCACTGGCCAAATGCCGACAGTTCCGTCGCGATAGCGCTACAGGTATCAGGGTTACGCCCGACGATATAGGTTTTGGCCCCGTGTTCCACCAGGCCCTTGGCAATCATGTAACCGATACCGCTGGTGCCGCCGGTCACCAGGGCGACACGGCCCCGCACTGAAAAAAGTTCACTCACCATGGTTTCCTCTTATGGTTATGGCTTTTGCCGCTACAAAAAAGCCAGCCGGAGAACATCGGGCTGGCCGTGGAATTACAGTCATTCAATGGTGTCAGTGACAGCCAAACATGCCGCCATCAATGATGTGCTCGCCACCGGTGATATAGGCGCCTGCACGGGAGCTGAGGAAGATGCACAGGCCGACAATATCCTCAGCAGTGCCATAACGGGCCAGCGGTACACGGGCGAGGAATTCCTGGGAGGTGTCTTCCTCCTTGCGGATATGGGCGGTCATCTTGGTGGGGAAATAACCCGGCACCACCGCATTAACGGTGATATTGTCCGGCGCCAGCTCCGCCGCCAGCACCCGTGACAGATGGTGAATGGCCGCCTTGCTGGCCACATAGGAATAGGCTGGCAGCGGCTCCACAGCCTTGCCCGCCAGGGAGCCGATATTGATCACCCGTGCAGGGTTGTCGCTGTTATCGGCTCCGGAATTTTTCAGCAGGGGGAGCAACTCTCGGATCAGGGTAAATGGCCCCTGCACATTCACCGCCATCACCGGCGCCCAGGCCTTGTCGGGGAACGATTCAAGCGGCGCACCCCAGGTGCGCCCGGCGTTGTTGATGAGGATGTCGAGCTTATCCTCCAGCGCCTTGATTTTATTGGCCAGCTCCACCACCGCTTCGGGCGGATCGAGATCCGCTGCAATGCCGATACAGGTACCAATCCTGCTCATCTCGGCGGCGGCGGCTTCACAATCCGCAGGCTTGCGCGAAGTGATATAGACTTTCGCCCCTGCCTGCAGCAATCCTTCGGCGATCATGCGGCCCATGCCGGATGCGCCACCGGTAACCAGCGCCACTTTACCGCTGATATCAAATAATCCCGTGCTCATGATGTCTCCTCGAATCCACTACTCAAATATTAACAACGATCTTGCCCATACCGTGGTCATTCTGCAAATACAGCAGGGCGTCCACGGCCTGGTCGAGATTGAACTGGCTGTCGATCACCGGCTTGATATTGCGCTCCGCCACAAAGGCCATCATGGCGCGGAAATCGTCCAGCGTGCCCATGGCGGAGCCGTGGATGGTGGCGTGGCGGAAGAACAGCTCCGGAGCCACCACCTGGAACTTGGCGCCACCGGTGGGGCCGTAGATAACCACCCGGGCACCCATATTCAAACAGCGGCTGTATTCGGCAAAGGATACGGCGGGCGCCCCATCAATCACCACATCGACGCTGCCAGCAAGCGCCGCGAGGGACTTGCCCCACTTCTCCTGCTTGTATACCACGCCGCCCTTCGCACCCAGAGCCACAGCCTGGTCAATTTTGTCCTGCGCGCCACTGGTGACGTAGACCTCAGCGCCCATGGCGACGGCAAAGATCAGGGCCTGGATAGCAACGCCACCACCGATGCCGGTGATCAGCACCTTCTCTCCGGCCTTGAGATTACCCTTGGTGGTCAGGCAGCGCCAGGCAGTCAGGCCTGCCAGGGGAATCGCAGCTGCCTCTGCAAAGGTCAGCCCGGCGGGTTTTGCCACCACCGCATCGGCAGGCACGCAAATATATTCCGCCAGGGTGCCGGGATAGGGCATCCCCAGACAGCCAAATTCCGGGCTTGGGTAGTCGGGATTGTCACCCCAGTTGGCGGCGGGATAAAGCACAACCTCCCGACCAACCATGTCGGCATCAACGCCCTCGCCCACCGCATCCACCACACCGGCACCATCAGCCCCAAGAATGGCAGGCAACTGCATGCCGGGGTACTGCCCCAGGCTGACCCACAGCTCGCGGTGGTTGAGTGCCGCCGCCTTGAGCGCGACGCGCACCTCCCCTGCGGCCGGGACAGGGGTATCCCTCTCTGTCACCGTGGCGCTTTGTGGCCCTTGCGGGGCGGTCAGAACCAGTGCTTTCATCCACTACCTCAGTTGTCTCTGTCATGTCGAAAAGGCAGACATAAAACAGCGGGGCTTGTTGCCAAACCCCGCTGTTTGAACCGCCAGCTGGCCGATCAGATCAGGATCAGAAAGAACGCGGCATACCCAGCATCTCAGCAATGGCGTTGCGGCACATTTCGTTGGTGATCGGCCCTATGCGCCACAGGCGGCTGTCGCGCCAGTAACGCTGCATATCGGTTTCTGCCGAGTAACCCATCCCGCCCAGAATCTGTATGCCGAGATCGGCAGCCCTGTTGGCGTATTCGGAGGCCTGCAACTTTAACATAGTCGACTCCATATGGCAGGGCTTGCCGCTAGTCATCAACCAGGCGCAGTGGTTCATCATCAGCTCGATGGAATAACGCCAGGAGGCAATATCCGCCAGGTAATGCTGGAGAGCCTGGAAATGGCCGATGGTTTTACCAAAGGCCTTGCGCTGGTTCATATACTCGATGGCGTCCTCCTGAATACCATCCATCACCCCGAGGCAGAAAGCTGCCACCATCAGGCGCTCGTTATTGAGGGTCGGCAACAGGGTGTACCAGGCATTGTGAGGCTCGGCAAGCACCTGTTCATCGGTGACCAGGACATTCTCAAAATGCACCGTGCAGGAACCCATGGAACGCATACCCAGCTTGGGCAGCGGGGTGATGGTGATGCCGGGCTGTTTGGCCGGCACCCAGAACAGACTGACCCCTTGATGACGCTTTTCCACATCCTTCTTAGTACGGGCCAGCACCAGCAGGTAATCCGCCACATGGGCAGAAGAACTCCAGATCTTCTCGCCATTGAGAATCCAGCCGCCATCGCCACGTACACCCTCAGTGCGCAGGGCACCGAGCACATCGGTACCGCCATCCGGCTCGGTAAAGGCAATCGCTGCCCGCAGCTGGCCCGTGGCAATCTTCGGCAGGAATTCTTTCTTTTGCGCATCCGTACCATAGACGCCAATGGATTTTGACCCGGCAAAGGAGGTAATACCCCAGATCCAGGCAAGACCGCCCAGAGGCCGGGCGAGTTCACGGGCAAGAATCATCTGGGTGATAACGTCGCCACCCTGACCGTCATAGTCTTCAGAAATGCCGATACCGTGAAATCCTGCCTCTGTGAACTTGTCCCATAGCTCGAAAGGATAATCGTGTTCTTTCGCCTCCAGTTCGCGGGCCCAGCTTTTGGGAAGCTCCTTGCTCACCCATTTACGGGTGAAGTCCTGAAACGCGACATATTCTTCCTGCATTTGAAAATCCATTGCTCTCTCCGGTTGGGTTTGCCAGTATGCCTGTGGGCTGGCTGATAAATGCTGAAGCCATTCCGTGTTGCGGAATTCTCTGCTCTCGCCCCAATCCCAACACCTATCTTTTTATAGATCAACTTGCGGGACAGACTGGCTCGGCAGGATTGAACATTTATACTCAATTATGTACAATCGTTTCTGCTTACAGAACGGTGATAATGCAGGCCATGCTGGGTATACCCGCCCTTCCTGTGTGATAATCGCTCCTGAATCATCAAGCCCATCGCCCCCAGCGATATCAAAACCCAGACATGATTAGAGGTGTAAAGTGAACGACGCGACCAGAATCAAAGTGAAAGTGATCAAAAGCGCCTGCTGCGCCTATGGTCTGTGTGCAGAAATCTGCCCTGATATCTACAAGTTGGACGAAAACGGTATCGCCTACGTGGAAGACGAACTGGTTCCCGAAGGCATGGAAGAACTGGCCCGTGAAGGCGCCGCCGCCTGCCCCCAGCTTGCCATCACCGTAACCGAAGTGACCGATTAAGCTTTGTCAGGCTACCCCGATCACACCAAAACGCCCCGCTGACCAGCGGGGCGTTTTGGTTTGGGGCTACCAGGGCGAGTACTTACAGCCCCCGTCGCTCCCTGACCTGCGCGGCCAACTGCCAGGCAAAGACCATCAGCGCAGCCAACGCAATGGCGATACTCATGCACAGAAACACAAAGCGCGGCGATGAATCGCCAAGCCCGTGGGCTATGCCGTCGAGCAATAGCGGGGTGGCAAACTGGCCAAGAGAGGCCGCTGTCGCCACCACCCCCATGGCCCCGATCACACTGCCACCCTTCACCACTGTGGTGGCGGAGAAAAACAGGTAGGGCATCAGAAAGCCATTGCCAAAGCCGATGGCCAGCAACGCCACGATGGTGGCAGGCAGGGTGTGGGCGCTGGTCAGCAGCCAGTAACCAACCGCACCCATCACCAGTGTCGCGAAGATAAAGTAGCGCCCCAGCAGACTCCTGACCCGCACTCCGAGAAAGCCGGTCACAAAGCTTGCCGCCGTGAGACAGGAAATGGCTATGCCCGTCTCGCGGGAGCCGCCAATGGCGTTTTCTGAAATAAACAAGGCAATATTGACCGGCACAGCGTAGATGGCCAGCAACTGCACAAACACCGCCACTGCCCACCAGTAGACCTGAATCGGCAGTCTGGCTGGGATAGCCAGGGTCTGCGCAGCGGCTGGTGCCGCGTGAATATTGGCCAAAGACAGGGCTATCACCACCAGTCCTGTGGCATACACAGCAAAACCGTAGCGCCAGCTGTAAACCGTCAGGTAGCCCACGGCGATATTGGCGCAGATGCCAAAAAAGCTGGTCACTGAAGACGACCAGCCCATCATCCGCAGGCGCTCACGCCCGGAAAAGTACTCGGCAATCAGTCCGGACGACATGGGCATCAGCACGCCAATCCCCACCCCCAGCATCAGGCGCATGAAAAACAGCAGCTCAAAACTGTTGGCAAGACCGCCACCCAGACCACCAGCCACATAAAAGCACAGGCCGCCAATCAGCAGGCGTCGTGTACCAAGCCGATGGCTGAGCCAGCCCGCCAGCGGTGCGATAAACATCATGGTCAAGGCGGGCGCCGTCAGCAGGGCCTTGATCTGGGTCGGATGAATATGGGGGAAGGCGGCGGCAATCTCCGACAGCGCCGGGGCAATGGCGGCACTGGCAAATACGGTCAATAGCGAAATCGACAGTATCGTCACTCTCAGCATGGTGAATTCCCTGAAAAGGCACAGAAAGGTGGGCTACTACAGGCGCTACAATCTGCTCCTGGTCATCACCTGCTCCTGGCCATCATTAGTGGCTTGCCCTAGCATTGGCAATAATGGCCAGACCAATTGCACCAAACGCTGGCGGAAAAAATCAGGGGGAGTCCATGGACTCCCCCTGATTGCCTGGCTTTAGCTTGAAACCAACCTGTCAGTGCTGATCTCAGGCCTGCTCAAGGTTATCGGTAAACCCGGCGGGGACATCCGGGCCCCACAGGTAGAAGGAGTCTTCCGGGCCAAGATCGGAATCTTTCCAGTCGACATTGGCAGGAATGTAGTCCATACCGGCAGAATACTCAGTCCAGCTACCCCAGGGATCGCGCACATAGTGGAAGTAGTTGGAACCCAGTACATGACGCCCCAGACCCCAGCTGTAGTCAAAGCCATTGAGCGCCATGTGGTTGGCGCCAACGCCCACTTCATTGACGGAGCTCACTTCCCAGCTGGTGTGGTGCAGACCGGGCCCAGTGCCACCCAACAGGGCGATGGTGTGGTGATCACTGCCATGGGGCGCATGCATGAAGGCAACGATATGCAATGAACGGTCCGACAGGCGCAGGCCGAGCACATCCCGGTAGAAGTTGATGCCGTCATCAAGATCGCCGGTAAACATTGCCAGGTGGGACAACCTGCGAGGACGGGTTCGCTCGCACTCACTGCGCAAGGGGGCAGCGCGTTTGTCGCTGGAGCCACCATTGGCATCGAACGGCGCCAGTTCATTGTTGGCGGTACGGGCGGCGATGCGAATTTCCAGAGGCAGGCCCATGGGGTCGGCAAAACGCACTGACTGGTCATCGCCTTCGAAGCTCACACCCTGCTTGTCGAGATGCTCCTTGAAACGCGGGAGGTCGTCCGCAAAGCAGCCAAAGCACAGGCCGGCGAGCTTTTTCGGTGTGCCCTGCCTGATAATTCCCCAGCGCTGGGAGCCGCCGTAGCAATACAGTCCCAGGGTTGCACCTTCTTCCTTAACCTCGAGACCGAACAGGTCGAAGTACTTTTTGGCTTCGGCCAGATCCGGGACATCCATCACGAAATGATCCAGTGAATGAACGCCCAGAACGCCCTGACGGCGGATTTCCTGCTGGTTACTTGCTTGGGTCATAGCTGACTCCTCCCGATGTATTGGTTATGTTCGTGCAATCCTGAGGCTGCGGAGTGCTTACTCCTCGTCTTCAATACCGTTGCTGAGCAAGCCGAGGCCTTCGATCTCAACTTCACAGATATCGCCCGGCTTCATGTACAGCGGCGGCTTGTGGAAGTGGCCGACGCCGGATGGAGTACCCATCACCAGCACATCACCGGCTTCGAGGGTAATGGCCTGGCTCATCAGGTGAATCACGTTGGCAACGTCAAAAATCAGCTGGTCGGTATTGGAGGACTGCACTACCTGACCGTTGAGGCGGGTCTCAATTTTGAGGCCGCTGGCGCCCGGTGGCACTTCGTCCGGGGTGACCAGCTCGGGGCCGAAGGCACCGGTGCCGTCAAAGGTCTTGCCCACTGTCCACTGGCTGGTGCGAATCTGGTAGTCGCGCACGGAGCCATCGTTAAACACGGAATAGCCAGCAACATAATCCAGCGCATCGGCGAGGGGAATATGGCGGCCACCCTTGCCCAGCACAGCAACCAACTCACCTTCGTAATCGAGCTGATGAGAGATGCGGGGGCGAACGATATTGGCCTTGTGGCCGATCAGGCTGGTGTTGAAGCGGGTGAAGATGGTTGGGTAGTCAGGCAGGTCGAGCCCGGCTTCCTTGGCGTGGTCCTTGTAGTTCAGGCCCAGGCAGAAGATTTTGGTGGGGTTGCTCAGGGGTGGCAGCACCTCAACCTGGTCGATATCGACGGCATTGCCCTTGGCCAGGATGTCGCCCGCTTTGGCCAGAGCCGCTGAACCCTGGCGCACCAGGCTGTCGAGGCTGCCGGGGTAGCCGGCATCGGTTTCGACCAGTCCAGCAAAGGTGCCATTTTGGCCCTTGACCGCCAAACCCTGTTTACCGTCTTTTTTGAATGATAGAAAACGCATGAGTCAATTCTTCCCGATAGTGGATCACAATCCGCAGGCTGGGCCAGGCTTCACACAATCCTGGCCCAGCCTGCAATGAAATGGTGCCTGGGATCCATTAGGAACCGCCAGGACGACCGGTAGTCAACCTGCCCAACCGCGCAAACTGTCGCTAACTGCACTGGTTGGAAGAGGCAGGATTATACACTTACTCGCCATGTTGTACATTTATAGCATCCGGGCCATTCTGCCCCCATGATCCGGATCAACACATCAACCGTAGATCTTGCCACCATCCACCGGCAGCATGGACGCGGTTATAAACGCCCCGGCGCGGGAGGCCAGGTAAATGACCGCGCCGACGATATCGTCCTCGGTGCCCAGACGCTGGCGGGGGATGCTGGCGATAATGGCATTGTGGACTTCAATGGGTGGCTCGTAGCCGATATCGCTGGGGAATACCCCCGGAGCAATCGACACCACATTGATATTGTCCGGCGCCAGATACTTGGCGAGGCCACGGGTCAGGTGATGGAGACCGGCTTTGGAGGCGATATAGGAGTAATACTCGATGGGTGCATTCTCGATACCACCGGCAGAACCGATATTGATAACCCGCGCGGGGTCGTCGTAGGTGCCCGAGGCGCGCAGCAGCGGCAGCAGCTTTTGAATCAGGAAAAACGGCGCCTTCATATTGATGTTGACCGGGCCGTCCCAGCCCGCCTCGTCCACTTCCTCCAGGGTCTGGAGCGTCAGCAAACCGGCATTGTTGACCAGGATATCCAGTTTCGACTCTTTTGCAGAGAGCTCGGCGACAACCGCTTCAATGCCCGCCAGGGACGACAGATCGCCGGGGATAAATGTACATTGTCCCAACTTGGCCAATTCGGCAGCGGCATTCTCACCCTTGGTGACATTGCGGCCGACAATATAGGTTTTGACACCGGCTTCAACCAGTCCGCGGGCAATCATCAGGCCGATACCGTTGGCACCGCCGGTGACCATGGCCGTCTTGCCGGAGATGGAAAAAAGCTTGCTTATAATGTCACTCATTCACTTTCACCTTTCAGGTTTTTATAGGTCAGCACGAACAGCACCGGGAAAAAGGTCTCAGGCTGGACTGGCCAGATCAGGATGTTGTTTTCAATCAGGCAAATCTCCCAAACCGACACACAGGAGTTGCATGTCTCCACCGCAATAACAGGGTATCAATGGACGTCTTGCCAGGGGCGCACAGTCTATACATAACCCGTCTGGCCACGCAACAGAACCCCGCACAGGACCCCGCAGAGGCACACCCAGCGTCGAAATCGGCATTGCGGCCTTATATAGCCCGGCAACTATAACAAGAGTTGCCCCGTGCCGGAATTGACAATCAGCGGTTGTCCGCACAGCAACATCAGTCCCAGATCGACACACCCCGAGCCACCCGTCCTGTGGCACACTTGCAGCAGCCTCGCAGCAGCGGGTAATCTCCCTGACCATCAGCCAAACCACCGGACAGAGCAAGTTATGACAGCAGTACAACGGCAAGACCTTCAATCCTGTGCGGTGCTCAGTCTCAACCGGCCCGATGTGCGCAATGCCATGAATGACGCCATTGTCAGCGAGCTGGAAAGACACCTCGACGCTATCGAGCAGGACAGCACCCGCGCCATCATTATCACCGGCAGCGGCAAGGGCTTTTGTGCCGGTACTGATCTCAAGGAAATGCTGGCCCTGGGCTACGAAGGCTACCAGCAGCGCATTGGCCGCATGCACAGCCTGTTTACCCGCCTGCGCACCTTTCGCTGTATATCCATTGCCGCCATTCACGGCCCGGCCCTGGGCGGCGGTACTGAACTGGCCAGCGCCTGCACCTTTCGCGTGGCAAGCACTGACGCCCTCTTCGGCCTGCCGGAAATCCGCCTTGGGGTGATGCCCTGCTACGGCGGCACCCAGAACGTCGCCCGCCTGATCGGAGAGAGTCGCGCCCTCGACCTGATGCTCACCGGCCGCACGATTACTGCCGAAGAGGCCTTGGCGATGGGCCTGGTCAACCGCATCAGTCAGCCGGATCAGGATGCTCTGTCTGCGGCCCTCGAACTGGCCGCCAGCATCAACGGCTTCAGCGCCGTCGCCCAGGCCGCCATTCGCACGGCCACGGCTGCAGCCTTTGACAACGCGCTCAAGGATGGCATGCTTGTCGAGCGCCAGCAGGCGGCACTGGCATTTGCCAGCGAGGATGCCCGCGAAGGGGTGTCTGCCTTTATCGAAAAGCGTCAGCCGCTGTTCCGGGATTGCTGAGCAAAGGAAGCCCCAGCGGGTTTAGCAAGAAGAAAACCCGTCGATAACCAACAATAAGAGTGAGGAAAAATGAAACCCGTCGATATATTCCGTATTGTCCTGGTGCTGGCCATACTGGCACCCCTGGTGATTATCCAGAGTGGGCCGGGCGTTGCCCCGCAGTGGATGAATCAGCGCCTGGGCGGCATACCCGTCACCGTCGTGGCTACCACCCTGTGGTTTATCGTGATGATGTCCCTGACCGGCATCATTGCCCGCC
>Ga0209347_1000984_pt1 | contig 55065 bp, 49 predicted proteins | sample AutmiccommuBRH23_FD_187382 | JGI IMG/M metagenome (GOLD analysis project Ga0209347, IMG submission 187382) | Deep subsurface microbial communities from Mt. Terri, Switzerland - Autotrophic microbial communities BRH/23 (SPAdes) (version 2) | ecosystem: Environmental > Aquatic > Deep subsurface >... | reverse complement strand
AACACCCCACACACTTTGCTTCTCCGCTTTGTTACCCCTTACAGTCTGACGACCATAGCGTCCCGGAACCACCCCTTCCCATCCCGAACAGGACCGTGAAACAGGATCGCGCCGATGATAGTGCCCAACTCGGGTGCGAAAGTAGGTCATCGTCAGACTACCCCTTGCAACGAAAAGCCGCTTCCCTCGACGGGAAAGCGGCTTTTTGCTGTCCACGCTCCCCCAGGCGAGCTTCAACAGGGGCGCGCCGCGCCGCTGGAAACAAGGGCCGGGGAAATCTTCGGGGCACAATGCTTTTTACGTGCTTTTTACGTGCTTTTTACAACTCCAGTATTCCAATAAATTCTGAATAGATCACAGCTTCTTTCACGAACTCTAAGATATTCAAGCTGCGCGTTTGGCGTGAACGAGGTAATTCACATCGGTGTCATTTCCGAGTGAATACACATGTGTCAAGGGGTTGTAGCTCATGCCGAGCAATTCGGCGGATTCCAGGCCGGCTTGACGGCTATACCGTGCGAGTTCGGATGGTTTGATGAATTTCGCATAATCGTGTGTGCCGCGCGGCAATAGCTTCAGGATGTATTCGGCTCCGAGAACTGCAAGTAGATACGCCTTGAAATTCCGGTTGATTGTGGAGAAAAATACGTCACCCCCAGGTCGGACCAGTTGGGCGCAGGCGGCCACTGTGCTTGCAGGATCAGGAACATGCTCGAGCATTTCCATGCATGTCACAATGTCGAACTCACCAGCATGTTGCGCGGCGAATTCCTCAGCGCTCGCATGATGATAGTCGACTTTCTGCCCGCTTTCGAATAGGTGAAGGCGAGCGACGCCGAGAGCCTTTTCTGACAGGTCAATACCGGTGACATGAGCGCCTGCGGCCGCCATGCTCTCGGACAGGATTCCTCCGCCACATCCAATATCCAGGACACGCTTGCCTGCAAGCCCTGCATTCCTGTCTATCCAGTCGAGGCGCAACGGGTTGATTTCGTGGAGGGGCTTGAATTCCGACGTGGTGTCCCACCAGCGGTGGGCGAGTTCGCTGAATTTCTGCAGTTCTGCGGGGTCTGCATTCATGTTCATTGCCTGAAGTCTTTTGTCACGATGGGACCGGCGCGGCGCAGCCGCGTTCCCCTTTCGCTGGCCAAATGAAAAAGCCCTGCCGGGGCAGGGCCTTCACAGGCACTCGGATGGATCGTTTACTTCGTGCCGATCACTTCAACTTCGACGCGACGATCCGGCTGCAGGCATGCGATAAGAGCCGTGCGACCGAGTTTGTCCGAGCAACTGGTGCCCGTGACCGGCTGGCGCTCGCCCTTGCCTTCGGTATAGATGCGGTTTGCTTCGACGCCTTTGCCGACCAGGTAGGTCTTGACGGCGTTCGCACGGCGCTCGGACAGCTTCTGGTTGTAGGCATCGGAGCCGAGACGGTCGGTATGGCCGACCGCAAGAATCACTTCCAGCTTGACGCTCTTCGCCTGCTCGGCCAGTTGATCAAGCTTGCTCCTGCCTTCGGGCTTGAGGACCGCCTTGTCGAAGTCGAACAGCGTGTCGGCGGAGAGTTTGATCTTTTCAGCGGTGGGCCTCGGGGCCGGAGCGGCGGGGGCGGGAACCGCCGCCGGAATCACTGCCGGCGTACATTTTTCCTTCGGCACGATATCGCTGTCGCATTCGCAGCCCGCCGGGAACTGGCCCGCCATGGCGGTACCGGCAGCAGCCGGGCTCCAGTAGCCGGTGCGCCAGCACAGGCCGGTGCCGCTACGCGCGACGACGTTGCGCGAATCGATAACGTAGGGAATCTCGCCCTTGCCATCGACCACGACATCCTTTGCCTGCGCAAAGGCGGCCGGTGCGGAGAGGCCGATCGAGGCGATTGCGGCCAGTATGAACATCTGCTTTTTAGTCTGTTTGATCATGATTTCCTCGTCGATGGGCAGGAGGATGAGTGGGGATGACTGATTAACCGGGCGAATCGAATTCAGCAGTACCCGCCAAGAGTAAGAGCCAAACATATCCAGTTCAGCTACCAGACTTAGTTTGCCACAGTGCAGTAAGCGCGAGCAATTCTCTGTCGTTTAATTGCAACATCAAATTCCCTTTATTTACACGGATTTCTCCGCCGACCCATACGTGGGAGACGTGCTCCCGTCCTGCAACATAGACCAAATGCGAGGCAGGATTGAAGCAGGGGCGTGTCTCGAACCGGTCCAGCGCAACCGCACAAAGATCGGCTGCCTTGCCTGGTTCTATCGACCCGATCCGGTCTCCCAGTCCCAAGGCGTGGGCGGCATCGAGTGTCGCCATCCGGATGGCGGCATGGGCAGGAATCGCGGTGGCGTCGAGGGTGGAGACCTTCGCAAGAAGACAGGCATGACGGATTTCCTGGAAGAGATCAAGCCGGTTGTTGCTGGCTGCGCCGTCGGTGCCAAGGCCTACCGTGATCCCGGCTTCCCTCAGGCGGGCAACCGGTGCGATCCCGCTTGCCAGCTTCATGTTCGACGTGGGGCAGTGGGCAATGCTGCAACCATGCAGGGCGAGCAGGTCGAAATCGGATGGGTCGAGATGAACGGCATGGACCCCGAGCAGGTTGCTGCCGAGCAGACCGAGGCGCGCAAGTCGGGTGAGCGGGCGGGCGCCATGCCGGGAAAGGGAGTCCTGAATTTCCTGGAGCGTCTCGTGGATGTGGATGTGGATTGTCGTGTCGAGTTCGGCGGCAAGGCTGGCGACGCGCGCCAGGGTTTCATCCGAAACGGTATACGGTGCATGCGGGGCAAGTGAAAAATCGATCCGTGGATGCGTGTTCCATTGTCCACGTGCTGCCAGTCCCTTGCGCAGATAGTCGTCCGCATCGCTGGCATAGGGCGTGGGAAATTCGAGCACGGTAATGCCGAGCACGGCGCGCATTCCTGCCTGATCGAACGCTTCAGCGGCCGCATCGGGGTAGAAATACATATCGTTGCAGGTCGTGATTCCGCCCCGCAGCATTTCAGCCGCTGCCAGCAAGGTGCCGTCGCGGACGAAAGCGTAGGACACCTGCCTCCTTTCAGCCGGCCAGATCGCCTCCTGCAGCCAGCGCATCAAAGGCAGGTCGTCCGCGATTCCGCGCATCAACGTCATCGCCGAATGTGCATGAAGATTGATCAGCCCCGGAATCAGGACATGATCGGCGAGTTCGAACGACTCTGGCGCGTGATAGCGTGAGCGCGCTTCGTCCTGCGGCAATATCGCGAGGATGCGTCCGTTGCGCACCACGACGGCATGGTGCTCGAGTACGACGTTCGCGGGCTCGACGGGAAGGATCCAGCGAGCGTGAATCAGGAGGTCTGCGGGCTGGCTCAACTCTCGCTCCAGACGATGCAGGGGCTGCGCAGATGCGACAGCTTTGCATCTCGGTTTTTCCTACGATTTAAGCATACGTCGGTTTGTGCCGCCATCGGCGCGTTCGTGATGCGTACCGTCGGCCACCCTGGCAATGCGGACCGTGCGGTACCGGCCGCATGGTAAGATTGCACGCTTTTGACCGAGCGGTTTTCGCCGCCGCCGCTAAATGACCCCGTTTGCCAAGGAAACGCTGCCGATCAGTCTCGAAGACGAGATGCGGCACTCCTATCTCGACTACGCGATGAGCGTGATCGTCGGCCGCGCGTTGCCTGATGCGCGCGATGGCCTCAAGCCGGTTCACCGGCGCGTGCTGTTCGCGATGCACGAGCTGTCGAACGACTGGAACAAGGCTTACAAGAAGTCCGCGCGGATCGTCGGCGACGTCATCGGCAAGTATCACCCTCATGGCGACTCTGCGGTCTACGACACCATCGTGCGCATGGCCCAGGATTTCTCGCTGCGCTACATGCTTGTCGACGGCCAAGGAAACTTCGGTTCCGTCGATGGCGACAACGCCGCGGCGATGCGATATACCGAAATCCGCATGGCGCGGATCGGTCACGAGCTGCTCGCCGACATCGACAAGGAAACGGTCGATTTCGGCCCGAACTACGACGGTTCGGAGAGGGAGCCGCTGATCCTGCCGGCAAAGATCCCGAACCTGCTGATCAACGGGTCGTCGGGCATCGCCGTGGGCATGGCGACCAACATCCCGCCGCACAACCTCGGCGAAGTGCTCGATGCCTGCCTGAAGCTGCTGGAAAATCCGGACACCGATATCGAAGAGCTGATCGCCCTCGTCAAGGCGCCGGACTTTCCGACTGCGGCGTTGATCTACGGGCTCTCAGGGGTGCACGACGGCTACCGTACGGGCCGCGGCCGCGTCGTCATGCGCGCGCGCACGCACTTCGAGGATCTGGAAAAAGGCAACCGCCAGGCAATCATTGTCGATGAGCTGCCGTACCAGGTGAACAAGCGCACGCTGCTCGAGCGCATCGCCGAGCTGGTGAACGAAAAGAAGATCGAGGGCATCAGCGAGATTCGCGACGAGTCGGACAAGTCCGGCATGCGCGTCGTCATCGAGCTCAAGCGCAACGAAGTGCCCGAAGTCGTGCTGAACAACCTCTTCAAGCAGACCCAGTTGCAGGACACGTTCGGCATGAACATGGTGGCGCTGGTCGATGGCAAGCCGCGCACGCTGAACCTGAAGCAGATGCTCGACTGCTTCCTGTCGCACCGGCGCGAAGTCATCACGCGCCGCACCGTGTTCGAGTTGCGCAAGGCGCGCGAACGCGGACACATTCTCGAAGGGCTTGCCGTCGCGCTGTCGAATGTCGACGAGATCATTGCGCTGATCAAGGCGGCTCCGGCTCCCGCCGACGCCAAGCGCGGGCTGATGGCGCGCACGTGGCATTCCGCGCTGGTCGAGGAGATGCTCGCGCGCGCGCTCGCCGACAGCTACCGGCCGGACGGCTTGCCGCCCGAGTTCGGGCTCTCGGCGCAGGGCTACCGGCTGTCGGACGCGCAGGCGCAGGCGATCCTGGAGTTGCGCCTGCAGCGCCTGACCGGACTCGAGCAGGACAAGATCGTCACCGAATACCGCGAGGTGATGGAGGTCATTACCGACCTGCTCGACATTCTCGCGAATCCGCCGCGCATCACCGCGATCATCGTCGAGGAACTGGGCGCGATCCGGCACCAGTTCGACGACCCGCGCCGTTCCGAGATCGTGCTGAACACGGCCGAGATCAACATCGAGGACCTGATCGCGCCCGAAGACATGGTCGTGACGCTGTCGCACGCCGGCTACTTCAAGCGCCAGCCGCTGACCGACTACCGCGCGCAGCGTCGCGGCGGTCGCGGCAAGCAGGCGACCGGCATGAAGGACGACGATTTCATTGACCGCCTGTTCGTCGCCAACACGCACGACTACATCCTGTGCTTCTCCAGCCGCGGTCGCGTCTATTGGCTCAAGGTGTATGAAGTCCCCGAAGGCACGCGCAACTCGCGCGGCCGTCCGATCGTGAATCTTTTTCCGCTGATGGAAGGGGAGAAGATCAACGCAGTGCTGCCGGTGCAGGCTTTCGACGACGATCATTTCGTCTTCATGGCGACCGCCGAGGGCACGGTGAAGAAGACCGCGCTGACCGCGTTCTCCAATCCGCGCAAGGCCGGCATCATCGCGGCGAACCTCGACGACGGCGACCGCCTGATCGGGGTCGCGATCACCGACGGCAACAGCGACGTCATGCTGTTTTCCGATGCCGGCAAGGCGGTGCGCTTCCCCGAAGGCGACGTGCGCCCGATGGGCCGCGAGGCGCGCGGGGTGCGGGGCATGAATCTCGAGGACGGCCAGCGCGTCATCGCGATGCTGGTCGCGAAGGACGAGGAGCTATCGGTGCTGACAGCGACCGAAAACGGCTATGGCAAGCGCACGCCGGTTGCCGAATACACCCGCCACGGTCGCGGCACCAAGGGCATGATTGCGATCCAGACCTCGGATCGCAACGGCAAGCTCGTCGGCGCCTGCCTCGTCGAGGAAAGCGACGAGGTGATGCTGATCTCGACCGGCGGCGTGCTGATTCGGACCAGGGTGCAGGACATCCGCGAACTGGGCCGGGCGACCCAAGGCGTGACGCTGATCAACCTCGACGAGGGCACCTCGCTCGCAGGGATCGAGAAAGTCGCGGAGTCCGAAGTCGACGAACAAGTGGCTGACGTTCCCGACGACGGCATCGCCCCGGCCGACTCCGCACCGGCGGTGGATGGCACGCAAACGGATGGCCTGCCGGAGTAAGACCGCGAAGGGGGAGTTCCAGACGATGACACGCGTATACAACTTCAGCGCCGGGCCGGCGGCGCTGCCGGAGGCGGTGCTGCGACAGGCTGCCGAAGAGATGCTCGACTGGCATGGCGCGGGTTGCGGCGTGATGGAAATGAGCCATCGCGGCAAGGAGTTCACGTCGATCGTCGAACAGGCGGAAGCGGATTTGCGCGAGCTGCTGGCGATCCCGGACAACTACCGCGTGCTGTTCCTGCAAGGCGGTGCGACGCAGCAGTTCGCGCAGATTCCGATGAATCTGCTCGCCGGAGGGTCAGCCGACTATCTCGTGACCGGGACCTGGTCGAAGAAGGCCTATGGCGAAGCGAAGCATCTGGCCGGCGCGCTCGGCGGCGCAGTCCGGCTCGCCGGCTCCACGGAGACCGCCGGATTCACGCGCCTGCTGCGCCCGGACGAACTCGACCTCGACCCGCGGGCGCGCTATCTGCATCTTTGCACCAACGAGACGATCCACGGCGTCGAACTGCGCGATGCCGACCGGTTGCCGGATGCGGGCGTGCCGCTGGTCGCCGACATGTCGTCGCATATCCTGTCGCGCCCGATAGACGTCAGCCGCTACGGCCTGATCTATGCCGGGGCGCAAAAGAACATCGGGCCTTCCGGGCTGGTCGTCGTCATCGTGCGCGAGGACCTGCTCGGCCAGGCTTCGCCCGTGACGCCGACGATCATGGATTATCGCGTGATGGCGGAAAACGGCTCGATGCTCAACACGCCTCCGACCTACGCGATCTACATCGCTGGGCTCGTCTTCCGCTGGCTCAAGGCGCAGGGCGGGCTCGCAGCGGTCGAGGCGAACAACGTCGCGAAGTCGAACCTGCTTTACGATTTTCTCGACGCCAGCGATTTTTACGAGAACCGTGTCGCGCACGACAGCCGCTCGCGGATGAACATCCCGTTCCTGCTGCGCGACGCCGCGCTCAACGACGCTTTCCTCGCCGGGGCGACGGCCGCCGGGCTGACGCAGCTCAAGGGGCACAAGTCGGTCGGAGGGATGCGCGCCTCGCTCTATAACGCGATGCCGCTTGCGGGCGTGCAGGCGCTGGTTGATTGCATGCGGGATTTTTCCGCGCGAAACGGTTGAACACGCACGGCTGAAAGGGCGAGCATGAGTGACGAACTGCTGAACCTCAGGAAAAACATCGACCGCCTCGACGAGGAAATCCTCGTACGCCTTGCAGAACGCGCGCGGCACGCCCAGCGCGTCGGCGAGATCAAGCAGGGCAACGTATATCGCCCCGAGCGCGAAGCGCAGGTGCTGCGTCGCCTCGGTGCTGCCAATCCCGGGCCGTTGCCGGATCTGGCGGTGCAGCGGATTTTCCGCGAAATCATGTCGGCGTGCCTCGCGCTCGAACGGCCGCTGCGAGTCGCCTACCTTGGGCCCGCGGGGACCTTTTCGGAGAGTGCTTCGCGCAAGCATTTCGGCTCGGCGCCGAACTTCGTGCCGACCTCGACCATCGACGAGGTCTTTCGCGCTGTCGAAGCCGGTAACGTCGACTACGGCGTCGTCCCGGTCGAGAACTCGACCGAAGGCGTGGTCGGCGGTACGCTCGACCTGCTGCTCGAGAATCCGTTGCAGATCTGTGGCGAAGTCAAGCTGCGCATCCATCAGCACCTGCTGTCGAAAGCTGCCGGCATCGGCGCGCTCAAACGGCTGTATTCGCACGCCCAGTCCCTCGCCCAGTGCCACGAGTGGCTGAACCGCAACTTGCCGTCGCTTTCGCGCGTACCGGTCGCGAGCAACGCCGAGGCGGCGCGCCTCGCTTCTGAAGATGCCGAATCGTGCGCGATCGCGGGCGAAGCGGCGGCCGACCTCTATGGCCTCGGCGTGCTGGCTGCGAACATCGAGGACGATCCGAACAACACCACGTGCTTTCTCGTCATCGCGCACCACGACGCGGAGCGCTCCGGCCAGGACAAGACTTCGCTGGTGTGCTCGGCACCGAACCGCCCCGGGGCGGTGCATGCACTGCTCGAACCGCTCGCGAAGCACGGTGTCAGCATGAGCAAGCTGCAATCCCGTCCCGCGCGCGGCGGATTGTGGGAGTACGTGTTCTACATGGACATCGAAGGCCACCGCGACGACCCGGAGGTGGCCGCGGCCTTGAAGGAACTCAACGAACGTGCGGGGTTCGTCAAAGTGTTGGGGTCGTACCCGGTCGCGGTGATCTGAGCGGAACGGGACCGATCACGAGGAGAGCGCAATGAGCGTAGCCAGCAAGGCCCCCGATCACATCCGCGCAATCACGCCCTATCCGCCCGGCAAGCCGATCGGCGAGCTGGCGCGGGAAATGGGGATCCCCGAAGCCAGCATCGTCAAGCTGGCGTCCAACGAGAACCCGCTGGGCATGAGCGTGCGCGCCAAGGAAGCCGCCCTGGCGGCGCTCGTCGATATCGAGCGCTACCCGGACGGCAATGGCTTCGAGCTGAAGGCAGCGCTGTGCGCGCGCTTCGGCGTGCAGCCCGAGCAGATCGTGCTCGGCAACGGTTCGAACGACGTCCTCGAGCTCGCCGCGCATGCGTACCTTGCCCCGGGCAGTTCTGCGGTGTTCTCGCAGCACGCATTCGCCGTCTATCCGCTCGCGACCAATGCAATGGGTGCGCGGGGCCTCGAGGTGCCGGCGCGGGCTTACGGGCACGATCTGGCTGCAATGGCAGCCGCGGTCGCGCCCGACACGCGCATCGTGTTCATTGCGAATCCGAACAATCCGACCGGCACCTTCGTTGACGGCAGCGAGCTCGAAGCTTTCCTCGCCCGGGTGCCGTCCGAGGTGCTCGTGGTGCTGGACGAGGCCTACACCGAATACCTGTCCGAACAGCAGCGTTACGACAGTCTCTCGTGGTTGCCCCGTTTTCCGAACCTGCTCGTTTCCCGCACCATGTCGAAGGCATATGGCATGGCCGGCCTGCGGGTCGGCTACGGCATCGGCCACCCCGATGTCGTCGACCTGATGAACCGCGTCCGTCAGCCGTTCAACGTCAACAGCGTGGCGCTCGCGGCGGCGACGGCTGCGCTCGCCGATGAGGAGTTTCTCGCCCGCAGTGCCGACGTCAATCGGCGCGGCATGACGCAGATCACCGAGGCGCTCGCCGAACTCGCCCTGGAATGGATCCCGTCGGCGGGCAATTTCGTCACGTTCAGGGTTGGCGATGCGGGGGCGGCGAATCTGGCGCTGCTGAAACAAGGCGTCATCGTCCGGCCGATCGGCGGCTACGGCATGCCCGAATGGCTGCGCGTTTCGATCGGCCTGCCCGAAGAGAACGCGCGTTTCATTACCGCCCTGCGGCACGCGCTCGCATGACTCAGGCAAGGGACAGACAATGGTCATGATCGACAAGCTGGTCGTCTGCGGCGTCGGCCTGATTGGCGGCTCGTTCGCGCTCGCGCTGCGCCGGGCCGGACTGGTCAGACGCATCGTCGGGCTCGGCCGCAGCCCTGCGTCGCTTGCCCGCGCAGTGGCGCTGGGCGTCATCGACAAGGCGGCCGCCGGCTGGGCCGACGCGCTGGACGGCGCCGATTTCGTCCTGCTGGCTACTCCGGTCGGGCAAATGGATACGGTAATGGCGGCGATGGCGCCGCATCTGGCGCTGGGAACGGTGGTCACCGACGCCGGCAGTACCAAGCGCGATGTCATCGACGCGATCTACCGCAATCTTCCCGAGCATCTCCCGTACGTTGTCCCGGCGCACCCGATCGCCGGCGCCGAGTGCAGCGGTGTCGAGGCGGCGTTCGCCGGGCTGTACGACGGGAGGAAAGTCGTCGTCACGCCTTTGCCGGAAAACGAGCCGGAGGCGGTGCTGCGCGTGCGCGAGGCGTGGGAGGCGTGCGGGGCGCTGATGCACGAGATGCCGCCGCAGGAGCACGATCGCGTGTTTGCCGCAGTCAGTCATCTGCCGCATCTGCTGGCGTTCGGGCTGGTGCACGACCTTGCCGGGCGGTCGAACGCCGAGCAGCTGTTCGGGTACGCCGCGAGCGGTTTTCGCGACTTCACGCGCATTGCGGGTAGCCATCCGGAGATGTGGCGGGATATCTGCATCGCCAACCGGCAGGCGCTGCTGGGCGAACTGGACCAGTATCTGGCCGAACTCGCGCAGCTTCGGGCGCTGCTGCTGTCGGCCGACGGCGACCGGCTCGAGCAGCTGTTCGGCGAGGCGCGCGAGGCGCGCAACGCCTGGGCCGAGCAATTTTCCACCGCTACCAACGCTGTTCCGACGCCCGAGTGACCATGGACTTTCTCGACCTTCCGCCGATGCTCGACGCCACGGGGCGGGTACGCTTGCCGGGCTCGAAGAGTATTTCGAACCGCACGCTGCTGCTTGCCGCGCTGGCCGAGGGGCGAACGGAAATCCGCGACCTGCTCGCCTCGGACGACGTCGAGCGGATGCTCGATGCGCTGCGCACGCTGGGCGTCTCGTGGGCACGCGAGGGCGACAGCGACGACTATCGTGTCGACGGCGCCGCGGGCCCTTTTCCGGTCAAGGCCGCGGACCTGTTCCTGGGCAATGCCGGCACGGCATTCCGCCCGCTGACCGCCGCACTCGCGCTGTCGGGCGGCGAATACCGCCTGACGGGGGTGCCGCGGATGCATGAGCGGCCAATCGGCGACCTCGTCGACGGGCTGCGGCAGATCGGCGCGGACGTGCGCTATCTCGGTGTCGAAGGCTTCCCGCCGCTGCATATCCTGCCCGCGAACCTTCGCCCCGGCGGCGTGTTGCGGGTGCGCGGCGACGTTTCGAGCCAGTTCCTCACCGCGCTGCTGATGGCGTTGCCGCTCACCGGAACGCGGACCACGATCGAAGTCGTCGGCGAGCTGATCTCGAAGCCGTACATCTCGATCACGCTCGACCTGATGGCCCGTTTCGGCGTCGAGGTGCAGCGCGAGGGCTGGACCCGCTTCACCGTTCCGGGCGGCGCCCGCTACCGCAGTCCCGGGACCGTTTTCGTCGAAGGGGACGCATCGTCGGCTTCGTACTTTCTTGCCGCAGGGGCGATCGGCGGCGGGCCGGTCCGCGTCGAAGGCGTGGGCCGCAGCAGCATCCAGGGCGACGTGCGCTTCGCCGAGGCGCTCGCCGAACTCGGCGCGCGGGTCGACATCGGCGACAACTGGATCGAAGCGCGGGCACCGGAGAGCGGACGACTGAAGGCGTTCGATCTCGACCTGAACCATATTCCCGACGCCGCGATGACGCTCGCCGTCGCGGCGCTGTTTGCCGACGGTCCTTGCACGCTGCGCAATATCGCCAGCTGGCGGGTCAAGGAAACCGACCGCATCGCAGCGATGGCGAAAGAATTGCGCAAGGTCGGCGCCGGCGTGGAGGAGGGCGCGGATTTCCTGCGCGTCACACCGCCTGGGGAACTCGTGCCGGCCGCGATCGACACCTACGATGATCATCGCATGGCAATGTGCTTCTCGCTGGTGAGCCTCAGCGGCTGCCGCGTGCGCATCAATGACCCGAAATGCGTGAACAAGACTTTCCCGACCTATTTCGAGTGTTTCGCCAGCATCACGCGTCCTGTCCCGGTCGTCGCGATCGACGGACCGTCGGCGTCCGGCAAGGGCACGGTCGCCGCGCGCGTTGCCGCCGCGCTGGGCTATCACTACCTCGACAGCGGTTCGCTGTACCGCCTGGTCGCGCTCGCCGCAGTGCGTGCAGGGCTTTCATTGGACGATGAACTGGCGCTCGCGGCGCTCGCTGCGCGGTTGCCGGCCCACTTCAGCGCAGCGCGAGTCACGCTCGACGACGATGACGTCACCGATGCCATTCGCACCGAAACATGCTCGGTCGCCGCCTCGCAGGTCGCGGCATTGCCTGCGGTGCGCGCGGCCCTGCTCGACCGCCAGCGCGATTACCGTCGTGCGCCCGGACTCGTTGCGGAAGGGCGCGACATGGGCTCGATCGTCTTCCCGGACGCCACGCTCAAGATATTCCTCACCGCGACTGTCGAGGCGCGCGCGCAGCGGCGCTATAAGCAGTTGATGGAAAAAGGAATGGGTGCTAGCATGGAAAGTCTTTTAAAGGATCTTCATGAACGGGATGCGCGCGATGCCGCCCGGACTGTCGCTCCCTTGAAGAAATTGCCGGATGCGGTGCTCCTGGATACGACGGAAGTCGAGGTGGAGCAGGCGGTCGGTTTTGTGCTCGACCGGGTCCGCTGTTAGCCCGTTCCCGCAGGCGAGAAGCAGACCCCGAAAGGTTTGTTTCCTGATTTCAATCCTCTACTGGTAGCCGCTTTCGGGCGGCTTTTGGACCTTCACTCTTTATGACCACTGCCACCCCCGTTTCCGATTTCCAGGAAAGTTTTGCCGACCTGTTCGAAGAAAGCCTTGCGCGTCAGGAGATGCGCTCCGGCGAGGTGATCACCGCCGAAGTCGTCAGCATCGATCACAACTTCGTCGTCGTGAATGCCGGCTTGAAGTCCGAGAGCTACGTGCCGATCGAAGAGTTCCGCGATGATCGCGGCGAACTCGAAGTCAAGGTCGGCGACTTCGTTCACGTCGCCATCGACGCGCTGGAAGACGGCTACGGCGAAACCCGTCTGTCGCGCGAGAAGGCGAAGCGGATCGCAGCCTGGAACGATCTGGAAAAGGCGCTCAACGAAGGCTCCCTGGTGAAGGGCCTGATCTCGGGTCGCGTCAAGGGTGGTCTGACGGTCATGACGAACAGCATCCGTGCGTTCCTGCCCGGCTCGCTGGTGGATATGCGTCCGGTCAAGGACACCTCGCCGTACGAAGGCAAGGAATTCGAGTTCAAGGTCATCAAGCTCGATCGCAAGCGCAACAACGTCGTGGTGTCGCGCCGCGCCGTGCTCGAAGAGACGATGGGCGAAGAGCGCGAAAAGCTGCTCGCCAACCTCAAGGAAGGCACGGTCGTCAAGGGTATCGTCAAGAACATCACGGACTACGGTGCGTTTGTCGACCTCGGCGGCATCGACGGCCTGCTGCACATCACCGATCTGGCGTGGCGTCGCGTGCGTCACCCGTCCGAAGTGCTCAACGTCGGCGACGAGATCGACGCCAAGGTGCTGAAGTTCGACCAGGAAAAGAACCGCGTCTCGCTCGGCCTCAAGCAGCTCGGCGAAGATCCGTGGGTGGGCATCGCGCGTCGTTACCCGCAGGGCACGCGCCTGTTCGGCAAGGTCACGAACATCACCGACTACGGCGCGTTCGTTGAAGTCGAGCAGGGCATCGAGGGGCTGGTCCACGTGTCCGAAATGGACTGGACCAACAAGAACATCCACCCGACGAAGGTCGTGCAGCTCGGCGACGAAGTCGAAGTGATGATCCTCGAGATCGACGAAGACCGCCGCCGCATCTCGCTCGGCATGAAGCAGTGCATGTCGAACCCGTGGGATGATTTCGCGATCAACCACAAGAAGGGCGACAAGGTCCGCGGCCAGATCAAGTCGATCACCGACTTCGGCGTGTTCATCGGTCTGGACGGCGGAATCGACGGTCTGGTGCACCTGTCCGATCTGTCCTGGAGCGATACCGGCGAAGAGGCCGTGCGCCGCTTCAAGAAAGGCGACGAAGTCGAGGCTGTCGTCCTGGCGATCGACGTCGAGCGCGAGCGGATTTCGCTCGGCGTGAAGCAGCTCGAAGGCGATCCGTTCACGAATTTCATCGCGACGCACGAGAAGAACAGCATCGTCGGCGGCACGGTGAAATCGGTCGACGCGCGCGGGGCGGTGATCGCGCTGAACGAGGATGTCGAAGGCTACCTGCGGGCTTCGGAAGCTGCTGCGCATCGTATCGATGACTTGACGACCGTGCTGAAGGAAGGCCAGGAAGTCGAGGTCATGATCATCAACGTCGACCGCAAGACGCGTTCGATCAACCTGTCGATTCGCGCGAAGGACCAGGCCGAGCAGAGCGACGCGATGCAGAAGTTTGCGTCGGACAGTTCTGCCGCCAGCGGTACCACGAACCTTGGTGCGCTGCTGAAAGCCAAGCTCAACGAGCAGAAGCAGTAAATCCGGTTGGATATGACCAAATCGGAGCTGATTGCGAGGCTGGCGGCGCGTTTTCCACAGCTGGTCGCAAAAGACGCCGATTACGCGGTCAAGATGGTGATCGATGCGATGTCCGAAGCGCTTGCGCGCGGGGACCGCATCGAGATCCGGGGATTTGGCAGCTTTGCATTGAACTACCGACCGCCGAGAGTGGGGCGCAATCCGAAATCCGGGGACAAGGTCCTGGTGCCGGAAAAGTACGTGCCCCACTTCAAGGCCGGCAAAGAGCTACGCGAGCGCGTCGACATCGCCGGATGAGCTGCGCGGCGATCGGGTCTGCATCATGAATGTCCGGGAGGGCGGCGCGAGCCGCCTTCTTTTTTGCCCTTCGCTCGGAGATAATTCATCCCATGCGCGTCGTAATGTGGATCATCCGGCTCCTGCTGTTCTTTCTGCTGTTCGGTTTCGCAGTGAAGAACGACCACCTCGTGAGCCTGCATTTCTTTTTCGGCAGCAGCTGGCAGCTGCCGCTGGTGTTCGTCATCCTCGTTGCATTCACCGCAGGGGCGCTGCTCGGCGTGACCGCGACTTTCGGCTCACTGCTGCGTCAGCGTCGTGAAATCGGCCGCCTGCGGCGCCAGCTCGATCGCGCCGCGCGCGATCGTCCGGCCGCCCCGGTTCCGAGCACGGCGGAAGTCCAGGCGCCCGAGACTTTTTGAGCAATGGAAATCGAATTCTGGTGGTTTCTTGCGCTACCGCTTTTTTTTGCGCTGGGCTGGCTGGCCGCCCGCATCGACATACGTCAGGTGGTGCATGAATCGCGCGCGCTGCCGCGTTCGTACCTGTCGGGTCTGAACTTTCTGCTCAATGAACAGCAGGACAAGGCGGTCGATGCGTTCATCGAAGCCGTCAAGATCGATCCGCAAACGATCGAGCTGCATTTTGCGCTGGGAAGCCTGTTTCGACGCCGCGGCGAGACCGATCGCGCGATTCGCATGCACCAGAGCCTCGTCGACCGCGAGGACCTCTCCGACGAGCAGCGCCTTCAGGCACTCGCCGAGTTGGGCCAGGATCATCTGAAGGCCGGATTGCTGGACCGCGCCGAGGCGGTATTCCTGAAGCTTCGGGACACCCGCCTCAATGACACTGCAGTGCGTTTTCTGCTCGAGATCTACCAGCAGGAAAAGGACTGGGCAAAGGCGATCGAGGCGGCAAAGGCGCTGCCGGATCACGAGAGCGTCCTGTGGCGCAAGGAAGTCGCGAATTTCTACTGTGAGCTGGCGACCCTCGCCCTTGCAAGCTCGCGCAACGACGAAGCGCAGCACCATCTCGACCAGGCGTTCGCGATCAACCGGCGGTGTGTCCGCGCAAGCATCGTCCTCGGCGATCTCATGGCGGCAGAGAAGCGCTACGACGAGGCCATCGAAGTGTGGAAGCGCGTCGAGAGCCAGGATCCCGTGTACCTTGCGCTGGTCGCCGAGCGCATCATGGACGCCCACCAGCGGCTCGACCGGGTCGAGCAGGGCCAGACGCTGCTGCGCTCGTGGCTCGAACGTCATTCCTCGCTCGATCTCCTCGACGAGGTGTTCCACTGGGAGCTCGAAAAGCAGGGATCGCGCGCGGCCTATGACCTCGTCAGGGAAGAGCTGCGCCGCAATCCGACGCTGCTCGGGCTCGACAAGCTGCTCGAAGCCGCGTTGCTGAATGCGCCGGCCGAGCAGCGCAGCGACATCGAACTTGTAAAACAGTTAATCCATGGCCACACCCGCCGGGTGGCGCGTTATCGTTGCGCCGAATGCGGGTTCAAGGCGCGCCAGTTCCAGTGGCGTTGCCCCGCGTGCGGCGGCTGGGAAACGTATCCTCCGCGCCGCACAGAAGAATACGATCTCGCGCCGTAAGCGCGTGTGATGGCTGTCGCCGGTCGCACGGATCGCCCGCCGGTTTGCTGTTTCTTCCGCTTGAGGACGATTCATGAAAATCACCGTCGTGGGTACCGGTTATGTGGGACTCGTCAGTGGGGCCTGCCTCGCGGACGTCGGCAACGACGTGCTGTGCCTGGACGTCGATCCGGCCAAGATCCGCATCCTCGAGGGCGGTGGAATTCCGATCCACGAGCCGGGGCTGCTGGAGATCGTGCGCCGCAATGTCGAGGCCGGGCGGCTGTTCTTCACCGCCGACGTCGAACAGGCGGCGCGCCACGGAACGATGCAGTTCATCGCGGTCGGGACGCCGCCGGACGAGGATGGGTCGGCGGATCTGAAGTACGTCGTCGCGGCGGCGCGAAACCTTGGCAGGCACATGGATGGCTATCGTGTCGTCGTCAACAAGTCGACAGTTCCGGTGGGGACGGGCGACCGCGTTCGCGAGGCGATCGTTGCGGAATTGGCGGCGCGCGAAGCCGATTTTCCGTTCAGTGTCGTGTCGAACCCGGAGTTCCTGAAGGAAGGCGCGGCGGTCGAGGACTTCATGCGCCCCGACCGGATCATCGTCGGTGCGGACGACGAGCGCGCAATCGATCTGATGCGCGAACTATACAGCCCGTTTCAGCGCAATCGCGAAAAGATGCTGGTCATGGATGTCAGGAGCGCCGAGCTGACCAAATATGCCGCCAATGCGATGCTTGCGACCCGCATCAGCTTCATGAACGAACTGGCGAACCTCGCCGAGACGCTCGGCGCGGACATTGAACTCGTGCGTCAGGGTATCGGCTCGGACCCGCGCATCGGCTGGCACTTTCTCTATCCCGGTTGCGGCTACGGCGGTTCGTGCTTTCCGAAGGACGTGAAGGCGCTGATCAACGCCGGCGACGAGCGCGGCCAGGATCTGCTGATCCTGAACGCCGTCGAGGCGGCCAACGAGGCGCAGAAGCTGCGTCTCGTCGACAAGGTCGTCGCCCGGTTCGGCGAGGATCTGTCAGGTTGCCACTTCGGACTGTGGGGACTCGCCTTCAAGCCCAACACCGACGACATGCGGGACGCCCCGAGTCAGGTAATCGTCGCCGAGCTGCTGCGCCGCGGCGCTACGCTCGTCGCCTACGATCCGGTCGCGATGGGCGAGGCGCGGCGCATCTTCGGCGACCAACCGCGGCTGGCGTATGCCGAGCGGCCGATGGAGGTCCTCGAAGGTGCGGATGCGCTGATCATCGTCACCGAATGGAAGGAGTTCCGCAGCCCCGATTTCAGCCGCATCAGGCAGATGCTGCGGCACGCGGTGGTCTTCGACGGGCGCAACATGTACGAACCGTCCGTCATGGCACGGGTCGGCCTCGAGTACCACGGCATCGGACGGCGCGGAGCTCCCGTTCCGGCACGATTGCCGATATAAGCTTATGCCGCGCCGCGGGTTTGCGCGGACGGGCTGCCCGCTTACTATCGGCCCATCGAAATCAGACCGGACCACAGGGACATGGACTACAAGACGCTGGAAGACTACGTCGGCCACACGCCGCTGGTGCGCCTCAAGCGCATCGGCGCGGGTCGCAACAACGTCATTCTCGCGAAGCTCGAAGGCAACAACCCGGCCGGATCGGTGAAGGACCGACCGGCGCTGTCGATGATCGTGCATGCGGAAGCGCGCGGCGAGATTCGTCCCGGCGACACGCTGATCGAGGCGACCAGCGGAAATACAGGGATCGCGCTGGCGATGGCCGCGGCGATGCGCGGTTACCGGATGATCCTCGTGATGCCGGAAAACCAGAGCGTCGAGCGGCGCCAGACGATGCGGGCGTTTGGCGCCGAACTCGTGCTGACTCCGCGCGACGGGGGCATGGAAATGGCCCGGGACGTCGCCGAACGGATGCGCGATGAAGGCCGCGGCATCATCCTCGACCAGTTCGCGAATCCCGACAACCCGCTCTCTCATTACGAAGCGACCGGCCCGGAAATCTGGGAGCAGACGGGCGGGCGGATCACGCATTTCGTCAGCAGCATGGGCACGACCGGGACGATCATGGGCTGCTCGCGCTTTCTGAAGGAAAGGAATCCGGCGATCCGCATCATCGGCTGCCAACCGGATGATGGCTCGCAGATCCCCGGCATCCGCAAGTGGCCCGAAGCCTATCTGCCGAAGATCTACGAAAAGCCGCGGGTCGATGCACTCGAAAACGTGAGCCAGGCCGACGCCGAGGAAATGACACGACGCCTGGCGCGCGAGGAAGGCATTTTTGCCGGGATCTCCTCGGGCGGCGCGATGCACGTCGCCGCGCGCCTTGCGGCCGACCTGGAAAATGCAGTGATCGTGTCCATCATCTGCGATCGTGGCGACCGGTACCTGTCGACCGGCGTGTTTCCGGGCTGAGTTCGGTTCCGGCCGGCGCACGATGCGCTGGGCTTTTCTGCTTTTGCTCCTGGCCTGGTCCGGGTTTGCCGGCGCGGGCGCCCTGCAACTCGACCTGGGCCGCCTCACGCATCCGGTTTTCGTCATCGAAGGCCTGCGCGTCCGTGTCGGGGGCGAAGGCCAGCCCGCCGAACTGGCAATCAAACGCTTCGCAATCGGCAAGCGCGACTGGCAGGACGTCACGATCCGTTGCCCCGACTTTCGCCTCGAACGTGCCGTGGTCCGCTGCCGCAGAGGCCTGTTGACCGTCCCCGGCCTGTTCGAGCGTGCGGCGATCGACCTGCACTTCGACACCCTGAACAAGAGTGGCGAACTCCGTTTCCGCATGCCCGGCCGCGAAACGATCGAAGTCGTGATGCGCTCGGATGGCCGGATTGTTGTGTCGCTTGCCGGGCTTTCCGTTGCACGCCTGGGAAAGCTCATCGATTTGGCAAGCTGGAATGCGGCAGGGCGGCTTGCCGGTCGCATCGAATATTCCCCGATGCGCGACGGCGCCCGCATCAAGGTGTCGGGCACCCTCGAAGGCGGCGGATTTGCACAGGCGGATGGGCTGCGGGCGGCGGAAGGGGTCGGGCTGGACATCGATCTGGCGGCGCGGCGCCGGTCCAGCGGCTGGGATTGGCAGGGGCGGGTGGCGTGGAACGCCGGGGAGGCGTATCTGCACCCGCTGTACCTCGTGGCCGGCCCGGTCATCGAGGCGTCAGGGCGGCTCGAAGCGGAGGTGCTCACGGTGACACGCGCGCGGCTCGAACTCGAAGGCGTCGGGGCAATCGCCGCGAACGCCGAAATCGGCCTGCAACCCGTGGTCGTGAGACGCGTGGGGTTTTCGGTCGCCGACGCCGATCTCGCGGTGGTCGGTCCGCGCTATCTTGCGCCGGCGTTTGCGCCGGCGGCAACGGACCGGCTGCGGTTTTCAGGCCATGTCAGCGCCGCAGCGACAGTCGAAGAGGGGGTACCGACTGCGGTGGATCTTGCATTCGACGAAGCCGGCTTCAGCCTCAGTGACAAGGAACTGAGTTTCGGGCCGCTGACCGGTGTCGTGCCTTGGCGCGCCGATGCGCGCACCGAAGCGCGACTGGCGGTCGGCGGCGGGCGCTGGCAGAAGCTCGCGCTCAGGGCCTTCGAGCTTGTCGCGCGGCTCGACGGGCAACGTGTCGACGTCGACCGTGTCGCGATCCCGGTGCTCGACGGCGCGCTGGTCCTTGAGCGGCTGGCGCTCGCGCGCGAGGCGACGGGTTGGCACGGCAGCGGCGCTGCCGTCGTCGAGCCGATATCGATGGCGCTGCTCGCCGAGGCGGCCGGCCTGCCGGCGATGTCCGGCGTGCTGAGCGCGTCGCTGCCGGGGTTGCGCGTCGCGCCGGGCGAAATCTCGCTCGACGGCGCTCTGGTTATTTCGGTGTTCGGCGGCTACCTGCAGGCGACGCGCCTGCAATTGTTCGAACCGTTCGGCGTCGCGTCGCATCTCTATGCGGACGTCCAGGCGCGCCACCTCGACCTCGGACAATTGACCGAAGCCTTCTCGTTCGGCAGCGTGTCCGGCTTTGTCGACGCCGATGTCCTCGGGCTGGAACTTGTCCGCTGGCGGCCGGTGCGCTTCGATGCACGCGTCGTCAGCAGCCCCGGAAACTATCCGCGACGGATCAGCCAGCGTGCGGTGCAGAACATCAGCGCGCTCGGCGGGCCAGGGGCGGCGGCTGCGCTGCAGCGCGGGCTGCTCGGTCTGTTCGATACGTTCGGCTATCGCGAGATCGGTATCTCCTGCATCCTGCGCGACGGCGTATGCCGCATGGAGGGGCTGGACGACCGCATTGCGCCCGGGGACGGCTACTACATCGTGCGTGGCGGCGGCATCCCGGCGTTGAATGTCATCGGCTACAATCGGCGCGTCGATTGGAACGAGCTGATCGATCGTCTGCAGCGGGTGATCGCGTCCAACGCCTCCCCCGTCGTTCAGTAGCAGTCGGAATTCGCGGCTTCGCCGCAACACGCCCGGCTCGCCGCGGGCAGGAACAGGAGGCCGGATGACCGCATTCCCCAGAGTCGCTATGCTCGGCGCCATGGTGGCGATCGCCAGCGGCTGCGTGACGATCAATATCTATTTTCCCGCTGCGGCCGCGGAAAAAGCCGCCGATCGCATCATCGAGGACGTCTGGCAGCTGGGCGAAGGCGAGACGCCGACAATCCGACCGCAGCCGGACGGGGAGACGAAATGAATGCGATGACGATGACGAAGACGATGGTGAAATGGCGCGGCTGGATCGCCATGTTGCTGCTCGGCTTTGCCGGACTGGTGTTCGCGCAGGGGAACATCGAAATCGACACGCCGGCGATCGCGGCGCTGAAGCAGTCGATGCAGCAGCGTCATGCGAAGCTCGCGCCATTGTACGCCTCAGGTGCCGTCGGGCTGGCGGCCGACGGCAACGTCGCCCTGCGCGATGCCTCCGGCGTCCCGCTCGCGCAGCGCGGCCAGGCGAATGCGCTGGTCGCGGCTGAAAACGCCGATCGCGCCGCCCTCTATCGCGAAATTGCGCGTGCCAATGGTCATCCCGAATGGGAGGCGGATGTGCGCGCCACGTTCGCGCGGCGCTGGATCGAGCGCGCCCAGCCGGGCTGGTGGATCCAGCGCGAGGGCAGCTGGGTGCGCAAGTGATGCCGGTCCTCGTCTTCGATATCGAGACCATCCCGGATGTCGAAGGCATTCGCGCGCTCAACGAACTGCCCGACGACCTCGACGATTACGAAGTCGCCGAGTTCGCTTTCCAGCAGCGGCGGGCGGCCAATGGCAGCGACTTCCTGCAGCATCACCTGCAGCGCGTCGTGACGATCTCGTGCGTGCTGCGGGACGCCTCCCAGTTCCGGGTGTTCTCGCTGTCCGCACCGGAGTGCACGGAAGGCGAGATCATCCAGCGTTTCTACGACGGCATCGAACGCTTCACGCCGCAGATCGTGTCGTGGAACGGCGGAGGTTTCGACCTGCCGGTGCTGCATTACCGCGGCCTGAAACACGCCGTGTCGGCGCCGCGGTACTGGGACCAGGGCGAAGGGGATTACCAGGATTCGCGCGATTTCAAGTGGAACAACTACATCGGCCGCTATCACAGCCGGCACCTCGACCTGATGGACCTGCTCGCGCTGTACCAGCCGCGCGCGAACGCACCGCTCGACGAGATGGCGAAGCTGATGGGGTTTCCCGGCAAGCTCGGCATGGATGGTTCCGCGGTGTGGTCCGCATGGCAGGACGGACGCGCAGCGGAAATCCGCGATTACTGCGAAACCGATGTCGTCAACACCTACCTGGTGTACCTGGGTTTTCAGCGCATGCGCGGGCAGCTCGATGCGGCGTCGCATGCCGCCGAAGTCGCAGTCGTGCGCGAAGCCCTCGCGCGCATCGAGGCGCCGCACTGGAAGCAGTTCCTTGCCGCGTGGCCCGGAGTCTGAACCTCAAGGAGATATGCTCATGTCGATCATCGGGACCATCATCATCGGCTTCATCGTCGGACTCCTTGCACGCTTGCTGCATCCGGGCAAGGACGGTCTCGGGATCATCATGACGACGCTGCTTGGCATCGCGGGAGCGATGCTCGCGACGTACGGCGGTCAGTTCCTCGGCCTGTACCGGCCGGGCGAGCCCTCCGGCTTCATCGGCGCGCTTGTCGGCGCGATCATCATTCTGTTCATCGTGACCCGCCTGCGCAAATGATCGGCGCAGAGGGCTGAAAAAACGGCCAGCGTGCAGCTGGCCGTCCGTGTTGAACGGTTGGCGGCACCCGCGGCCGCACAACCTCTGAGCAACCCAACCCCGCGCGCGGGCCAGGTGTTCCTGAGACAACGCCGGGCCGTCCCGACTTTTCTTGCCTCCTCCTGGGTGGGCGGAAACGGCAAAGCCGTTTCCTTGGGGGCTCAGTACACGTCGTGCTGGGTGTTATAAATGTTGAAGTGCCCGGTCGGCGTGATCAGCTTCGGATCCTTGATCACGGTCTTCAACTCGAGGGTCTTGTCGTCGACGACGACGATCGCGGACTCCTTGTCCTTCGCCGACCACACCGAGAACCACACCTCGTTGCCGTCCTTGTTGTACTCCGGCTGGACGACCCGCTTCGCGCCGTCGTCCTTCAGATCGGCCCATTCGGCGATCGGCAGCACCTTCAACCCGGCCTCCAGGTTCGTGAGGTCGTACACCGCCACCGTCTGGCTGACTTTCGCGTCCGGATGAAGCGGGTTGTCGACGTACAAATGCTTCGACTTCGGATGCGTCTTGATGAACAGCGACCCTCCGCCCTGGCTCTTCAGCGTGTCGACCATCTTCCAGGCATACTGCTTGTGGTTCTTCGGATCGGTGCCGATCAGCGCGATCGTGTCGTCGCCGAGGTGGCCCGTCGCCCACACCGGTCCGTACGTCGGATGCGTGAAGTTTGCGCCACGTCCGGGGTGCGGGATCTTGCCGACGTCGATGAGTCCGGCGAGTTTGCCGTCCTTCGCATCGATCGCCGCGACCTTGTTCGACTGGTTCGCTGCGACCATGAAGTAGCGCTTCGACACGTCCCAGCCGCCGTCGTGCAGGTAGGGGGCCGAACCGATCTCGGTCGTCTTCAGGTTCTGGAGGTCGGAGTAGTCGACCATCAGCGTCTTGCCGGTTTCCTTGACGTTGACGAGGAACTCGGGCTTGAAGTGCGACGCGACGATCGCGGCGACGCGCGGCTCGGGATGGTACTCCTGCGTATCGACAGTGAGGCCGCGAGTCGACACGATCTTCTGCGGCTCGAGCGTGTCGCCGTTCATGATCACGAACTGCGGCGGCCAGTACGCGCCGGCGATCGCGTATTTATCCTCGTAGCCCTTGTACTTCGAGGTGTCGACCGAGCGGGCCTCGAGGCCGATGCGGATCTCGGCGACGTTGTCAGGTTTCTCCATCCACAGGTCGATCATGTTGATCTTCGCGTCCCGCCCGATGACGAACAGGTAACGGCCGGATGCCGAGATGCGGGAGATGTGCACCGCGTAGCCGGTCTTGACGATATTGATGATCTTCTTCGTGTCGCCGTCGATCAACGCGATCTCTCCGGTATCGCGCAGCGTCGTCGAGAAGATGTTCGAGATGTTGTAGTCGTTCATCTTCTTCGTCGGCCGCTGCTCGGGCGGGACGATGACTTTCCACGTCTCCTTCATTTGCGCCATGCCGAACTCGGGCGGTTGCGGAGGGGACTGCTGGATGTAGCGCGCCATCAGGTCGACTTCCTCGTCGGTGAGCTCTCCCGACGTTCCCCAGTTCGGCATGCCGGCGGGTGAGCCGTATTTGATGAAGACCTTGAGGTATTCGCTGCCCTTGGCGAGCGTAATGTCGGGTGTCAGCGGCTTGCCGGTCGCGCCCTTGCGCAGCACGCCGTGGCAGCCGGCGCAGCGCTGGAAGTAGATATTCTGGGCTTTCGCGAATTCGGCCTTGGTGATCTTCGGCGCGTCGGGATTGATGTCCTGGTACATCTCGACATCGGCAAGCGGAGAACCGCCGGCCTGGTACTTCGCCTCCGCTTCACCGACGTGCTCTTCGGGGTTCGCCTGGGCGAACACCTGCGACATCGCCAGTGGCAGGCTCGCCAGCAGGAACACGGTACTGATCCGACTCCTCTTGATACCCATCGTCGATCTCCTTCAGGGAAGAACGGGTGGCGCAACAACTCCGCCGGGTACTGCATGTCGAGAGCTCACCCCGTCAGCGCGAGCTCCTCGACCGATGTTCCATTGCCGAGCAGGGCATGCAGCGACACGACCGACCCGATCACGATCAGCGCCGGAGACTTGAGCTGTGCCCGTTTCACGGTCGCCGAAAGCTGGTCGAGCCGATCGGTGACGGTGACCTGCCTGTTTGTGGTGCCCGCATGGACAACCGCCGCCGGCGTGTCGCCCGGAAGCCCGTGGACCACCAACTGGCGGCAGATGATGTCGAGCGCCCCAAGCCCCATGTAGATGACGACTGTCTGGTTCGGCCGCACCAGCGCCGGCCAGTCGAGATTGACCGTGTCGTCCTTGAGATGCCCGGTCGTGAAGATCACCGAGCGTGCGTGGTCGCGATGCGTCAGGGGTATGCCGGTACAGGCGGATATCCCGCAGGCCGCGGTGATTCCGGATACGACTTCGCATTCGATCCCGGATTCGAGGAGCTCTTCCATCTCTTCGCCGCCGCGACCGAACATGAACGGATCGCCCCCTTTCAGCCGCACGACCTCGAGCCCGCTGCGGGCGAGATCGACCAGAAGACCGTTGATCCGGTCCTGCGGCAATGAATGGTATCCCGCCTCTTTGCCCACATAGATCATCCTTGCCGCCGGATTGGCCAAGTTGAGGATTTCCTCGCCGACAAGGTGATCATAGACGACGGCCTGCGCCTTCGACAGCAGGCGTGCCGCTTTCAGCGTGAGAAGCTCCGGATCGCCGGGGCCCGCCCCGACCAGATACACTTTGCCCGGTCGTCCGCATGCTGCCGGTTTATCGGGATCCTCTCCCGAAGGATCGAAGCCGCCGATATGCTTGCTCATGAATGGCTCTCCGCGTGTGCCGCGAATCCGTGCTCCGCGGCGGTTCGAATGGCGCGAACAGGACGTTCGGGCGTCGCCACTTTATCCCTACTTACCGTCCGGGAAATTAACCGATATCAAGGAGCGCCAGGCTATGTCGGCACGATACTGCGGCCATAGCTGAGCGGATCCAGGTCGGCCTCCCGCCTCCCGTCCGTGATGGCAATCTTTCCAGTGCGGACTGACGAGGATCCCAGCGTGTTCTGTCGAAGCATCCTGATCGCGGCTTTCCTTCCGGCGCTGGTTGTCCCGGTTTACGCCCAAGGCCCTGCCCCCGACGACAAGCGGCAGCGCGAGCTGGTGCATATGGTTCGCCAGGACTGCGGATCGTGCCACGGGCTGACCTTGCAGGGCGGCCTCGGCCCGGCTCTCACGCCGGCGGCGCTGCGGGGGAAACCTTCGGAGGGACTGGTCGCGACGATTGTCGCTGGCCGCCCCGGCACCCCGATGCCGCCGTTTCGCGGCCTCATCGAGGAATCCGAGGCTGCATGGGTCGTGGAACGGCTTCTCGAAGGCTTTCCCGCGGACGGCGGGCCGGAGTCCGCCCAACTGACGGCGGGGGCGCGGTAATGACCCCTTGGCCGGCCGGCATACCCCTGCCCGACAAAGAGAGACGGATGATGCCCGGAAGCCTAGTGAAGCGTGCAGCATTGGCAGTGTCGATGCTCCTGCTGTCGGCCTGCGCGTCCCAACAGCCGGTCGCCTTGCGTGGCACCGGCGACCTCGGTGTCGTCGTCGAGCGCGCGACCGGACAGTTGCAGGTCATCGACACGACGCATCGCCGGGCGCTCGCGCAGGTTTCCGGCCTCGGCGATCTATCCCATGCATCGGTCGTGTTTTCACGGGACAGCCGCTACGCCTACGTCTTCGGCCGCGATGGGGGCCTGACGAAAGTCGATCTCCTCACCGCGACGATCGCGAACCGCGTGGTACAGGCCGGCAACGCGATCGGCGGCGGGATTTCCCAGGACGGGCGCATCCTCGTCGCGCAGAACTACGAACCGGGGGGAATCAAGGCTTTCGACGCCGACACGCTCGAGCTGCTTGCCGATGTGCCGGCCACCTACGGCACGGATGGCAAGCGCTCGAAAGTCGTCGGGCTGGCCGATCTGCCGGGCAACCGCTTCGTCTATTCGCTGTTCGATGCCAACGAAATCCGCGTCACCGACCTGTCCGATCCGCGGCATCCGAAGACCGAGCGTTACCCGTCCGGCAAGCAACCGTACGATGCGCTGGTGACGCCCGACGGGCGCTACTACATCGCCGGGCTGTTCGGCGAGGACGGTCTGTCGATGCTCGACCTGTGGCATCCGGAAGAGGGCGTGCGCACGATCCTGCCGGGCTACGGTCGGGGCGAGCAGGCGCTGCCGGTGTACAAGATGCCGCACCTGCGCGGCTGGGCGGTTGCCGCGGGACGTGCATATCTGCCGGCGATCGGCCGTCACGAAGTCCTGGTCGTCGAGCTCGGCAGCTGGAAGGAGATCGCGCGGATTCCGGTCAAGAGCCAGCCGGTGTTCGTGATGGCGAGGCCCGACGGCCGCGAAGTGTGGGTCAATTTCGCCTTTCCTGACAACGGCTGGATCCAGGTGATCGATACCGTCGGAAACAGCATCGTCGATACGCTGCAGCCCGGCCGCGCGATTCTCCACATGGAATTCGCGCCGAAAGGCGAGGAGGTCTGGGTGTCTGCGCGCGACGACAACAAGGTCGTGATCTACGGCACCGCGAAGCGCGACAAGCGCGCCGAACTCCCCGCCGCCAGCCCGAGCGGCATTTTCTTCACCAGCCGCGCCTTCCGGACAGGTTTCTAGAACATGGCCTGCACGAGCGCCACGCAGATGTGCACCATGACAATGGCCGGGCGCGGAGTGATTCATCACCCCCAGGCGGCCGCGTTTCGCCTGCTGAATGATTACCAGCGCGGGTTTCCGCTCGTTTCCGAACCGTTTGCCGCGATCGCGGCGGAATGCGGATTGAGCGAGCCCGCTGTTCTCACCGCGCTGCAGGACTGGCTGGCCTCCGGCGTCCTCAGCCGGGTGGGAGCGGTATTCGCGCCGCGGCGCGTCGGCGCGAGCGCGCTGGCGGCGCTCGCCGCACCGCTATCGCGGCTCGAGTCGATCGCTGCCCGCGTCAGCGCGGTGCCGGAAGTCAATCACAACTACCAGCGCGAACATCGGCTCAATCTGTGGTTCGTGATCACCGCTGCGTCGGAGCAGCGATTGCGGCAGATCGTTGCGGAAATCGAGCGGGACACCGGCTGCAGCGTCGTCGTGCTGCCTCTCGAAGAGGAGTTCCACATCGATCTGGGCTTCGATCTCGGCGGTGCGGTGCGCGGCGCAGCCAGCGTTGCGAGAGGCCATTTGCCGCCCCTCGGCGAGACGGCCTGCGCGCTGCCCGGCATCGAGCGCCGGTTGATGACCGCTTTGCAATCGGGGTTGCCGTTGCTGCCGCGCCCGTTCGACGCGCTCGGGCGCGGCATCGGGCTCAGCGAAGCGACAGTCATCGAGCTGATCGCTTCGTGGCTCGAAAATGGCATGATCAAGCGTTTCGGGATCGTCGTGCGCCACCATGAGCTCGGTTTTTGCGCGAACGCGATGTGCGTCTGGGACGTCCCGGACGACCAGGTCAGCGAACTGGGCCGCAGTCTCGCAGCTGAATCTGCGGTGACGCTTTGCTACCGGCGCAGCCGCGTCCTGCCGGACTGGCCGTACAACCTGTTCTGCATGATCCATGGCAAATCGCGCGACGCGGTCCTCGAAGTGCGCGAAGCCATCGCTGCGCGCCACCATATGAATCGCTGGCCCGGCGCGGTGCTGTTCAGCACGCGGCGGTTCAAACAGCAGGGCGCGCGTTATCTGGCGGAGGGTGACGCATGAGCCGGGCGACAACAAAAGGGCAGGCGCCGCTGCTGGACGACACCGACCGGGCGCTGATCAACATGCTGCAAGGGGATTTTCCGCTGGTGCGCAACCCGTTTGCCGACGTCGCGGTCCGCCTCGGGCTTGACCAGGGGCAGGTCATCGACCGGCTGCAGCGCCTGCTCGATCAGCGAGTGCTGACCCGGTTCGGCCCGATGTTCCAGATCGAGCGGATCGGCGGCGCGTTCTGCCTCGCGGCGATCCGCGTGCCGGACGCCGATTTCGGGCGCGTCACGGCCGAAGTGAATGCCTTTGCCGAAGTGGCGCACAACTACCGACGCGACCATGCGCTCAACATGTGGTTCGTCCTCGCGACCGAAACCCCGCACGGCATTGCCGCGACGGCAAGACGGATCGAAGCGGCGACCGGGCTGCCGGTGCTCCTGTTTCCGAAGGAACGGGAGTACTTCGTCGAAATGAAGTTGGAGGCGTGATGGCAGCGCACCGGGAAAATCCGCCCCCGCAGGACGCAATCGACCTCGGCCGCGCGCCCGGCGTCACCGGCGACGACGCGATCGAGCGACGTATCATCGTCGCGACCCAGGGCGGCCTGCCGCTGGTCCCCGAGCCGTGGGACGAAGTGGCCCGGGAAGTCGGGCTCCCGGTCGACGAACTGCTTTGTCGCGTCCGCGGGATGCTCGAGCGCGGAGTCATCCGGCGCATCGGCGCGGTACCGAATCATTACGCGATCGGCTACACCGCGAACGGCATGAGCGTGTGGGATATCGCGGACGAATGTGTCGATGCCGTTGGCGAGTTCATCGGTGCACTCGATGCCGTCACCCACTGCTATCGACGTCCGCGCCGTCTCCCGGACTGGCCGTACAACCTCTTCGCCATGGTTCATGGGCGCAGCCATGACGAGGTGCGGCAGCAGATCAGCGACATTTCGAGCCGCATCGCGGCACGCTTTCCCGGCGCCTGCCGCAGCCGCGAGGTGTTGTTCTCGTCGGCAATCCTGAAGAAAACGGGGCTGCGGATCGGTGGCGCAGCAGGAAGGGGCTAGAGACGCCCGAGTGAGTTTCCTCGATGCGTCAGAACCTCTGCGTGGCCCGGTAAAACCGTGACGTTTCGCCTCCGCGGGCGACTCCGGATATTGCAAATTGCTTATGCTTTTTACGTTCTGGTAAGAAATTGTTATGTCAAGCAATTTTATCCACAGAGGGGATAGGGAAATTTAACGCATATCAAGGATCGCCCGCGGTTATCAGATCGATACTGGCTGCATTGTTGTTTCACATCCCGAGCTGCTTAAGGAGAAAGACGTGCAAAACAAGAGTTGGATGGGCAAGGCGTTTGCGCTAGCGCTGCTACCGCTGGCGGTAGGTACGGTATGGGCGCAATCCGCTCCCGAAATGACCCAGGAGGAGAAGGACAAGGCGAAGCAGATCTACTTCGAGCGCTGCGCCGGCTGTCACGGGGTGCTGCGCAAGGGCGCGACCGGCAAGAACCTCGAGCCGCACTGGGCCAAGACCGCGGCCGACGGAACCAAGACCGAGGGCGGCACGCTCAAGCTCGGCACGGAACGTCTCGAGAAGATCATCGCCTACGGCACCGAAGGCGGGATGGTCAACTACGACGACATCCTGACGAAGGAAGAGATCAACATGATGGCGCGTTACATCCAGAACACGCCGGATGTGCCGCCGGAGTTCTCGCTGCAGGACATGAAGAACAGCTGGAAGCTGATCGTTCCGGTTTCCGAGCGTCCGAAGAAGCAGATGAACAACGTCAACCTGAAGAACGTCTTCGCGGTGACGCTGCGCGACGCGGGCAAGCTCGCGCTGATCGACGGCGACACGCACAAGATCTGGAAAGTGCTCGACACCGGCTACGCGGTGCATATCTCGAGGCTGTCGGCGTCCGGGCGCTACGTCTATACGGTCGGTCGTGACGGCCTGACCACGATCATCGACATGTGGTACGAGGAGCCGAAGACGGTCGCCACCGTGCGCCTGGGCTCGGACGCGCGTTCGGTCGATACCTCGAAGTTCAAGGGCTATGAGGACAAGTACCTGATCGGCGGCACGTACTGGCCGCCCCAGTACTCGATCATGGACGGCGAGACGCTCGAGCCGATCAAGGTCGTCTCGACGCGTGGCCAGACGGTCGACGGCGAGTACCATCCGGAGCCGCGCGTGGCGTCGATCGTCGCGTCGCACATCAAGCCGGAGTGGGTGGTGAACGTCAAGGAAACGGGCCAGATCATGCTCGTCGACTACACCGACATCAAGAACCTGAAGACCACGACGATCGAGTCGGCGAAGTTCCTGCACGACGGGGGCTGGGATGCGTCGAAGCGCTACTTCATGGTCGCGGCGAACGCGTCGAACAAGGTCGCGGCCGTCGATACCAAGACCGGCAAGCTCGCAGCGCTCATCGACACGGCGAAGATTCCGCACCCGGGGCGCGGCGCGAACTTCGTGCATCCGCAGTTCGGTCCGGTGTGGACGACCGGCCACCTCGGCGCCGACGTCATTTCGGTGATTTCGACCGCGTCGGAAGAAGCCAAGTACGCCAAGCACAAGGACCAGAACTGGAAGGTCGTGCAGGAACTGAAGATGCCGGGGGCAGGCAACCTGTTCGTCAAGACGCACCCGAAGTCGAAGAACCTTTGGGCTGACGCGCCGATGAACCCGGAGCGCGAGGTCGCCGAGTCCGTTTATGTTTATGACATGAACGACCTGTCGAAGGAGCCGAAGCGCCTGGACGTCGCGAAGGACTCCGGTCTGCCCGAAAGCAAGGCGATCCGTCGCGCGACGCACCCGGAGTACAACGAGGCGGGCGACGAGGTGTGGATCTCGCTGTGGGGCGGCAAGACCGACCAGTCGGCGATCGTGATCTACGACGACAAGACGCTGAAGCTGAAGAAGGTCATCACCGACCCCGCGATTGTCACGCCAACCGGCAAATTCAACGTGTTCAACACAATGCAGGACATCTACTGATCGCCTCGTCGATCGGGTTCTGAAACCCTCCGGGCTGCGGCCCGGAGGGGGTGACGAGGAAGATTCTCATGACGGATCGAGACAGCAATCCCAAACAACATTCCGGCGGCCTGCTGGCGCGTCTGCGCCGTCCGAGCGTGAAGTACTCGCTCGGCGGCCTGTTGGCGGTCGGTTTCGTCGTCGGTGTATTCTTCTGGGGCGGATTCAACACTGCGCTCGAAGCAACCAATACCGAACAGTTCTGCATCTCGTGCCATGAGATGAATGACAACGTGTACGTGGAATACAAGGAGACGATCCACTACACGAACCGCACCGGCGTGCGCGCGACGTGTCCCGATTGCCACGTGCCGAAGGACTGGACGCACAAGATGATCCGCAAGGTGCAGGCGTCCAAGGAAGTGTGGGGCAAGCTCACGGGCACGATCGATACCCGCGAGAAGTTCCAGGCGAAGCGCCTGGAGCTGGCGAGAAACGAGTGGAAGAGGATGAAGGCGTCCGATTCCCGCGAATGCCGCAACTGCCACAGCCTCGACAGCATGAACACTGAGTCGCAGAAGCAGCGGGCGCGCAAGCAGCACGAGATGGCACGCGAGGACAACATGACGTGCATCGATTGCCACAAAGGCATCGCCCATCACAAACCCGAAGGCATGACCGAGGAAGACGACCTGTGAGCGGCAGGTAGTAGCGAATTTCGAGCATCCACCGAGAGGAACCGAAAATGAGAAAGACGTTGATCGCGAGCGCGATGACCACTCTCCTGACGCTGGGCGCGGGTAGCGCACTTGCTGCGGCGCCGGCGGACTGGAGCAAGATTCCCGCAAAAGAAATTACCCTGCTCTATCCCGGGGTGTCGCCCGTCGAATGGATCACGAAGGGGACCGAGCACGGCGGCGCGCGCGCACTCAAGAAAGGCGAGCGCTGCGCCGACTGCCACGATGAAGAAGCCAAGGACATGGGCACGAAGATGGTCAGCGGCCAGAAGATCGAGCCGAGCCCGATCGCCGGCAAGGCGCCAGCCATCCCCGTGAAGGTGCAGGCGTCGCACGATGGCGAGAACCTCTACCTGCGCTTCACGTGGGAACAGCCCAAGGCATCGGGCGCGGCGAAGATGGACGACAAGAACCCGGTCAAAGTCGCGTTCATGCTCGAATCCGGCGGCAAGGTCGAACTTGCCGACCAGGCTGGCTGCTGGGCAACCTGTCACACCGATTCGCGCACGATGCCGGGCGCAGCCGAAACCAAGACGAAGTACGTCAAGGGTGGTTCCCTGGCCGAAGGCAAGTTCTACGACCTGATCCAGTGGCGCAGTGGCGAGAAGAAGGGCTTCGACGGGTACGTTGCCGACAAGCGCGTGATGGAAGGTGGCAAAGGGCTCGTGAAGGCCGATGGCAAGCTCGAGGGCAATAACTGGTCCGTCGTGTTTACGCGCAAGCTGTCAGGCGGGGGCGAGGGTGACGTCAACCTCGAGTCCGGCAAAGTCTACAACTTCGGTTTCGCGATCCACGACGACAACGCGGCCGGCCGCTTCCACCACGTGTCGCTCGGCCACAAGCTCGGTATCGATGCGAAGGCCGACATCACCGCAGCCAAGCAGTAACGTCTCGTACTTTTCCGCCGCAGGAGCGTAAGTCATGCGTGCGATGTTCCAGGCCGCCCTCGCGGGTGGCCTCTTTGTACTGGGTCTTTCCGCGCCCCTGCAGGCAGCCGACCTGATCGTGGAAATTTCGGACTACCGCTTCACACCGGCCGAAGTGCGAATCAAGCCGGGCGACACGGTCACGTGGCTGAACCGCGAGAAGAGGACCAGCCATTCGGTGCTGTTCGAGGGGACGGGCGAAGAGTCCGAGCGGTTCTTCCCGGACGAGAAATGGTCGCGCGCCTTCCCGCAGGCAGGACGTTTCGAATATCACTGCGGTCCCCATCCCGAAATGAAGGGCGTCGTCATCGTCGGGGATTGATCCTGGGGCGCCGCTCGGCCCCATGAGGGCGGGCGGGGGCATCGCGGCCAAAGCAGTTCCGCATATCGCTGTCCTCCTCACCCGCGCGACCGCGTTCCGGTCCGCCATCCCCTTGACCGCCGTCATTTTCCGGCGGGTTGCAGTCCGGTGTAATGACCGCACTCAGGAGAGCCCGTCATGTTTCGCATCTCGAACTTCATCCGCGAACTCGATCATCCCACGCCCGCGGGCCCGCACCGCAACCCGCCCGGGCCGGTGGTGATCTGGAACCTGATCAGGCGCTGCAACCTCACTTGCAAGCATTGCTACTCGATCTCGGTCGACACCGACTTTCCCGGCGAGTTGTCGACTGGGGAAGTGTTTCGGGTGATGGACGATCTCAAGGCATTCCGCGTGCCGGTGCTGATCCTCTCGGGCGGCGAGCCGCTGCTGCGCCCCGACATCTTCGAGATCGGCCGCCATGCGAAAAAAATGGGCTTTTATGTCGGCCTGTCGAGCAACGGCACGCTGATCGACGAATCGAACATCGACCGGATCGACGAGATCGGCTTCGATTACGTCGGCGTGAGCCTCGACGGCATCGGCGCCACTCACGACAGGTTCCGCCGTCTCGAAGGTGCTTTCGACGCGTCGATGCGCGGCATCCGGCTGTGCGCGTCCCGCGGCATCAAGGTCGGCGTGCGCTACACGATGACCGAGGACAACGCTGCCGACCTGCCCGCGTTGCTGCGCCTCGTCGAGGACGAGGGCATCGACAAGTTCTACTTCTCGCACCTGAACTACGCCGGCCGCGGCAACAAGCACCGCGGCGACGATGCGCACCACCGCACGACGCGCGAGGCGATGGATCTGCTGTTCGACACCTGCCTGGCGCTGCACCGACGCGGCATCGACAAGGAATTCGTCACCGGCAACAACGATGCCGACGGCGTTTACATGTATCACTGGGTCGCCCGCCGGTTTCCCGCGCACGCCGAGCATATCCGTGCAAAGTTGCTGCAGTGGGGCGGCAATGCGAGCGGCGTCAACGTCGCGAACATCGACAACCTCGGGGTCGTGCATCCCGACACGATGTGGTGGCATGTGCCGCTCGGCAATGTGCGCGAGCGGCTGTTCTCCGAGATCTGGAGCGACGTGTCGAATCCGCTGATGGCGGGGCTCAAGCGTCATCCCCGGCTCCTCGGGGGGCGCTGCGGCCAATGCAAGTTCCTCGCGGTGTGCAACGGCAGCTCGCGCGTGCGCGCGCAGCAGATCACTGGCGATCCGTGGGTCGAGGACCCGGCCTGTTATCTCAGCGACGAGGAGATCGGCGTGACGGCGGCCGACTACGGCAGCGAGCGGGTCAAGACCACTCCTTTCGTGCCCCGCCGCCGTCCTGTCTGACCCCACCGAGACATCGAATGAATTTTCTTCGTTCCAAAGCGGCAACGTTCCGACCATCAGCCCGTCTTTTCGTCGTCCCCCTGCTGCTTGCGACGGCCTTCGTCGCTTTCAATCCGGTACGCGCTGCGGACAGCGACATGGCGAGCCGTCATTACCAGCAATACTGCGCCTCCTGTCACGGTGCGAATCGCCTCGGCGGTAGCGGCCCCGCGCTGTTGCCGGAAAATCTCGCGCGGCTGCGCAAGGAAGAGGCGCTGGAGGTCATCCGCGAGGGCCGCGTCGCGACCCAGATGCCGCCGTTCGGCGCAACGCTGAAAGCGGACGAGATCGCCGCGCTCGGCGCGTTGATCTACACGCCGGTCGTTCCGGCGCCGAAATGGAGCGAAGCCGACATCCGCGCGTCGCGCATCCAGCATGTCGATCCGGCGACGCTGGCGGCCAAGCCCGTGTTCGATGCCGATCCGATGAACCTCTTCGTCGTCGTCGAAGGGGGGGATCACCACGTGTCGGTGCTCGACGGCGACAAGCTCGAACCGATTCACCGCTTTGCGTCGCGGCTGGCGCTGCATGGCGGGCCGAAGTTTACGAAGGACGGCCGGTTCGTGTTTTTCGGCTCGCGCGACGGCTGGGTGACGAAGTACGACCTGTGGAATCTCAAGGTCGTCGCCGAAGTCCGCGCCGGCATCAATACCCGCAACGTCGCAGTGTCGCCGGACGGCCGGCACGTTGCCGTCGCGAACTATCTGCCGCATACGCTGGTGCTGCTCGATGGTGACCTGAATCTGCTGAAATCGATCGACGTCACCGACCGCGAAGGCAAGCGCAGTTCGCGTGTCTCCGCAGTGTATGAAGCGACGCCGCGCAATGCCTTCGTCGCCGCGTTGAAGGACGTGCCCGAAGTGTGGGAAATCAGCTATGACCCGACGGCGGAGGAGATCCCGACCGGCTACGTCCACGACTACCAGTACCGCGAGGGCGCGTTCGTTCGCGGCTACCTGAACCCGCGCCGCACCGAGCTCGCGCAGGTGCTCGACGACTTCTTCTTTACCCAGGACTATTCGACGGTGCTCGGCGCATCGCGCGAGGGCGTCGGGCAGGTCGTCAATCTCGACGTTCGCCGCAAGATTGCCGATCTGCCGCTCGACGGCATGCCGCACCTTGGTTCCGGCATCACCTGGGAGTGGCAGGGGCGGCGGGTGATGGCAAGTACGAACCTCAAGGCGGCCGAAGTCACGGTGATCGATCTCGAGGACTGGAGCGTCGTCAAGCGCATCCCGACGCGTGGCCCGGGGTTCTTCCTGCGCAGCCACGAGAACAGCCGCTACGCTTTTGTCGATTCGATGATGAGCCGTGATGCGAAGCACATCCTCCAGGTCATCGACAAGCAGACGCTGGAGATCGTCAGGGAGCTCAAAGCCCCTCCGGGCCAGACGCTCGCCCACGTCGAGTTCACGCGTGACGGCCGTTATGCACTCGCCAGTTTGTGGGAAATGGACGGGGCGCTGATCGTCTACGACGTCCAGACGCTCGAAGAGGTCAAGCGTTTGCCGATGAAAAAGCCCGTCGGCAAATACAACGTCTGGAACAAGACGATGCGCGAGGAAGGCACGAGCCACTGAAGCACGCACGGCGCGGAGCCCGGGCGCCGCAGTCGCTAACCGGGCGCGGGCACGAATTTCAGCGCGACGCCGTTGTTGCACCAGCGCTTGCCGCTCGGCGGCGGGCCGTCGTCGAACACGTGCCCCTGGTGGCCGCCACAACGTGCGCAGTGATACTCCGTGCGCGGCAGGATCATCCTGAAGTCGAGTTTCGTTTCGACGCGGCCGGGAATCGTCGTGAAGAAACTTGGCCACCCGGTGCCGCTGTCGTACTTCATGTCCGATGTGAAGAGCGGAAGCTCGCAGCCGGCGCATACGTATTCGCCGTTGCGCTTCTCGTCGTTCAGCGGACTGCTGCCAGCCGGCTCGGTCCCGTCGCGCCGCAGCACGCGGAACTGTTCCGGCGTGAGCAGCTTTCGCCACTCCTCGTCGCTGCGGTGAATCTTCCCGATTTTCGGCGGCGGGGCTTCGAAGCTCTGCTCGACCGAGCGAACGAGCGGTGCCGCTGCGCTACCGAAAAGAGCTGCAAGAAAGAGTCGTCTCTTCATCACTTCTTCTCTCCGTCATCCACGCCCCACAGGGCTTCGAGCCGCTCGTCGCGCCCGCAGCGGTGCCGATAGAACTTGTAGCGCAGCGGATTTTTCAGGTAATAGTCTTGGTGATATTCCTCGGCCGGATAGAATTTCGTCGCCGGCACGATTTCAGTGATGAGGGACTGGGCAAACGGTTTGTTCGCGACGAGCGCGGCGCGCGAGCGTTCGGCCGCCGCTTGCTGCCCCTCATCTTGATAGAAGATCTGTGCCCGGTACTGGCTGCCCCGATCGCAGAACTGCCCCCCGGGATCGGTGGGATCGATATTGCGCCAGAACACGTCGAGCAGCTGTTCATAGCTGACTTTCTCCGGGTCGTACTCGATCCGCACTGCCTCGGCGTGCCCGGTGCGTCCCGAGGAGACTGCCTCGTAGCCCGGATTCGGCACGTGTCCCCCGGTGTAGCCGGAGGTTGTCGACACGACGCCATCGAGCCCGTCGAACGGCGGTTCCATGCACCAGAAGCACCCCCCGGCGAAGATCGCCGTGGCCGGCGATGTTGCCGGAGCTGCATGTCCCGCCCCCGCCCCGGCCACCATCAGCGCAAGCCCCAGCACGCCGGCCCACCTGCCCGACAGCCGCGAAATAAAACCGCCCTCATGCGTCGTCATCGAGAAACCTCCTGTTTCACTGCAATTGGACCGACAAGTGCGCATTTCATTTCCGTCGATGCGGCTTCTCGTTCCCGCTCCGGCCCGTGCCGCTCGACTCGCCTACGGCGGGGCGAGGGGTTGAAGGAAATCCCTGAGAAAAGCTCGTGGCGGAAAAAGTTTTGCGAGGACTATTGCGTTGCATAGCGGGCATACCTATAATGCGCAGCTCTTAGCAGGCGCGTAGCTCAGCTGGTTAGAGCACCACCTTGACATGGTGGGGGTCGTTGGTTCGAGTCCAATCGCGCCTACCAACATATGGAGCTGGACAGTGATGTTCCGAACTACTGCCGAAGCCGGAAACTGAAAATCGGGCTCCGCTGTAGTGCTCCAGAAAAAAAGTGCGGTTCGCCCGCACTTTTTTTTCGTCCACAATTCGTCGAAACATTTGTCCGAGGCCTCGAGATCATGCCGAATATCACGCTTCCCGACGGTTCTGTACGCAGCTTCGATCATCCCGTCACGGTATCCGAGGTGGCCTCATCGATCGGTGCAGGGTTGGCGAAAGCGGCGCTCGCCGGCAAAGTGGATGGACGGCTCGTCGACCTCTCGTATCGCATCGAGGCCGACACGCCGCTCGCGATCGTTACCGAAAAAGGTGACGAAGGGCTGGACGTGATCCGTCATTCGACCGCGCACCTGCTTGCGCATGCGGTCAAGGAACTGTTTCCCGAAGCGCAGGTGACAATCGGCCCCGTGATCGAGAACGGCTTTTACTACGATTTCGCCTACAAGCGTCCGTTCACGCCGGAAGATCTCGAGAAGATCGAAAAGCGCATGGCCGAGCTCGCCCGGCGCGAGATTCCGGTCTCGCGCGAGGTGTGGCCGCGCGACAAGGCGGTCGAGTTCTTCAAGTCCCAAGGTGAGCACTACAAGGCCGAAATCATCGCCTCGATTCCGCAGGCCGAAGACGTGTCGCTGTATCGCCAAGGGGATTTCGTCGATCTGTGTCGCGGGCCGCACGTGCCCTCGACCGGCAAACTCAAAGTCTTCAAGCTGACGAAAGTCGCCGGCGCGTATTGGCGCGGCGACTCGAAGAACGAGATGCTGCAGCGCATCTACGGCACTGCCTGGGCGAAGAAGGAAGACCTTGAAAGCTACCTGCACATGCTCGAGGAGGCCGAAAAGCGCGATCATCGCAAGCTCGGTCGGCTGCTCGATCTCTTCCACATTCAGGAAGAGGCGCCGGGCATGGTGTTCTGGCACGCAAATGGCTGGACCCTGTGGCAGCAGGTCGAGCAGTACATGCGTCGCACGATCCTCGACAATGGCTATCAGGAAGTCAAAACGCCGCAGATTGTCGACCGCTCGCTGTGGGAAAAGTCCGGCCACTGGGACATGTACTCGGAACTGATGTTCACGACCCAGTCGGAGAAGCGCGACTACGCGGTCAAGCCGATGAACTGCCCGTGCCACATCCAGATCTTCAACCAGGGGCTGAAGAGCTATCGCGACCTGCCGCTGCGCATGGCCGAGTTCGGCTCCTGCCATCGCAACGAGCCCTCGGGCGCGTTGCACGGCATCATGCGCGTTCGCAACTTCGTCCAGGACGACGCGCACATCTTCTGCGCCGACGATCAGGTGCAGGCCGAATCGGCGGCCTTCATCGCGCTGCTGCAGAAAGTCTATGCCGACTTCGGCTTTACCGAGATTCTGATCAAGCTGTCGACGCGGCCCGACAAGCGGGTCGGCACCGACGACCAATGGGACGCCGCCGAAGCCGCGCTCGCCGCTGCGCTCGATGCCCAGGGGCTCGCGTACGACGTGCAGCCGGGCGAGGGGGCCTTCTACGGGCCGAAGATCGAGTTCTCGCTGAAAGACTGTCTCAACCGCGTCTGGCAGTGCGGAACCTTGCAGCTCGACTTCAACCTTCCGATGCGGCTGGGAGCGGAGTACGTCGCCGAGGACAACGCCAAGCACTATCCGGTAATGCTGCATCGCGCGATCCTCGGTTCGCTCGAGCGTTTCATCGGCATCCTGATCGAGCACTACGCGGGCGCTCTGCCGTTATGGCTGGCTCCGGTCCACGCGGTCGTGCTGAACATTTCCGAAGGGCAGGCGGACTACGCAACCGAAGTCGCCAGGCAGCTGAAGCAGGCGGGTTTCCGGGTCGAGGCGGATTTGCGTAACGAAAAGATTAACTATAAAATCCGCGAACATAGCGTGCACAAGCTGCCTTACCAGATTGTCATCGGCGAAAAGGAAAAGGCGGCAGGAGTCGTCGCAGTGCGCGTGCGGGGAGGTCAGGATCTTGGCCAGATGCCCCTCGATACACTGATCGAGCGTTGGCAGCGCGAAATTGAGGCGCGGTCGGGCTCGATCTGATTTTTTGGCATTCGTGGAGAACTGAACCATCGCTCAAGAAAAAAAGCAGCGCGTCAATGAAGAGATCAGCGCGCCCGAAGTCCGTCTGGTCGGCGAGGACGGCGAGCCGCTCGGCATTGTTTCGCTGAATGCAGCCCTGAACGCGGCCGAAGAGGCTGGTCTGGATCTGGTCGAAATTGCGCCGATGGCGCAGCCCCCGGTGTGCCGGGTGATGGATTTCGGCAAGTTCAAGTACCAGGAGCAGAAAAAGGCCCACGAAGCCCGGCTCAAGCAAAAGCAGGTGCAGATCAAGGAAGTCAAGCTTCGTCCCGCAACGGATGAGAACGACTACCAGATCAAGCTGCGGAACTTGAAGCGTTTTCTCGAAGAAGGCGACAAGTGCAAAGTCACCTTGCGCTTTCGCGGACGCGAGATGGCCCACCAGGAATTCGGGCTGCGGCAGCTTGAGCGTGTGAAGGCGGATCTTGAAGAGATCGGACAGGTCGAGCAGATGCCCAAGATGGAAGGGCGTCAGATGATCATGGTGATCTCGCCGAAGAAGAACCGCTGATCCACGATACGGAATTTGCCTTCCGCTCTCCGGCGGGAGGCAACTACCGGCAGCAAGCCTGCCGGAAAACAAGTGGTGTCAGGTTGAAAACGCGCCGCACGGCGACGCTACCTGACGGCATTCATAAACCTGGAGTTAGCAATGCCCAAGATGAAGACCAAGAGCGGCGCCGCGAAGCGGTTCAAGGTTCGCGCTAGTGGCGGGATCAAGCGGTCCCAGGCGTTCAAGCGCCACATCCTTACCAAGAAAACCACCAAGAGCAAGCGCCAGCTGCGCGGCATGACGGGAGTTCACGCTGCCGACGAAAAGCTGATCCGCGCAATGCTGCCTTACGCTTGATAGGAGACCGCGATGTCCAGAGTTAAACGTGGAGTAACGGCGCGCGCGCGTCACAAGAAGGTTCTCGATCAGGCCAAGGGTTACCGCGGTCGCCGCAAGAACGTCTATCGTATCGCCAAGCAGGCGGTGATGAAGGCCGGGCAATACGCCTACCGTGACCGCCGCCAGCGCAAGCGGCAGTTCCGTGCGCTGTGGATCGCGCGTATCAACGCCGCAGCGCGTGAAGTCGGGCTGACATACAGCACCTTCATGAACGGCCTGAAAAAGGCGGCGATCGAAGTGGATCGCAAAGTTCTGGCCGATCTGGCGGTGTTCGACAAAGCCGCATTTGCGGCGCTTGCCGACCAAGCCCGGGCCAAACTCGCTGCGTAAGAGCATGCGGCATGAAAAAAGGAGGCCTGGCCTCCTTTTTTTTTCCTGAATTTTCCACGGCACGTAAATGGATAAGCTCGATCAACTCGTTCAACAGGCGGCGGCGGAGTTCGCCGCGGCAGCGGACGGCGTCCAGCTCGAACAGGTCAAGGCGCGCTACCTCGGCAAGACCGGAGCGCTGACCGAGCGGCTGAAAGGCCTGGGCAAGCTCGCCGCAGAGGAGCGCCGCGTCGCCGGCGCCGAGATCAATCGTGCAAAGGATGCGATCGAGGCGGCCCTCGAAGCCCGGCGCCAGGCGCTGCGCGAAGCGGTACTGGTCGCCCAGCTCGCAGCCGAAGCGCTCGACGTGACGCTGCCGGGGCGAGGCGTTGCGCAGGGGGGGCTGCATCCCGTCAGCCGTACGCTCGAACGCATCGAAGCGCTGTTCCGTTCGATCGGCTTCGTCGTCGCCGACGGTCCGGAAATCGAGACCGACTGGCATAACTTCACTGCGCTGAACACGCCGGAAAACCATCCGGCGCGCTCGATGCACGACACCTTCTACCTCGAAGGACACGAGGACGTGCTGCTGCGGACTCACACCAGTCCGGTGCAGATCCGCACGATGCTCGATCACGTCGCGCGCTACGGCGATCGCGAGTCGATGCCGGAGATTCGCGTGATCGTCCCGGGACGCGTGTATCGCGTCGACTCCGACGCGACGCATTCGCCGATGTTCCATCAGGTCGAAGGCCTGTGGGTCGGAGAATCGGTCAGCTTTGCCGATCTCAAGGGCGTGATCGCTGATTTCCTGCGCAAGTTCTTCGAGACCGAAGACCTGCAGGTCCGCTTTCGCCCGTCGTTCTTCCCGTTCACCGAGCCGAGCGCCGAGATCGATGTCGCGTTCATGAGCGGGGCGCTGAAAGGCCGCTGGCTCGAAATCGCCGGCTGCGGGATGGTTCATCCGAACGTGTTGCGCTTTGGCGGGATCGATCCCGAACGCTACACCGGCTTCGCGTTCGGCATGGGCCCGGACCGGCTGACGATGCTGCGCTACGGTGTCAACGATCTGCGCCTCTTCTTCGAAGGCGATCTGCGCTTCTTGAGCCAATTCAGGTAATCGAATCATGCAATTTTCGGAACACTGGTTGCGGAGTCTCGTCAATCCTCCGCTCGACAGCGAGTCTCTCGGCCACCTGCTGACGATGGCGGGTCTCGAAGTCGAGGAGGCCGTGCCCGCCGCAGCGGCATTCTCGGGCGTCGTCGTCGGCCGCATCATCGAGGCCGAGAAGCATCCGAACGCCGACAAGCTGAAGCTCTGCAAGGTGGACGTGGGGCAGGACGAGTTGCTGCAGATCGTCTGTGGCGCGCCGAATGCAGCAGCCGGCCTGCGCGTTCCCTGCGCGATGGTGGGGGCAAAACTGCCCGGTTTCGACATCAAGGCGGCAAAGCTGCGCGGCGTCGAATCCTTCGGCATGCTCTGTTCGGCGCGCGAACTCGGATTGTCGGACGACCACGGGGGCTTGCTCGAGTTGCCGGGCAATGCACCGATCGGGCAGGACATCCGGAATTTCCTCGCGCTCGACGACACGCTCTTCACGATCAAGCTCACCCCGAACCGCTCGGACTGTCTCAGCCTCGCCGGGGTCGCGCGTGAAGTCGCGGCCTTGACCGGCCAGCCGCTCGCGCTGCCGCAGATCGAGGCGGTGGTGCCGGCCATCGATGACCGCCGCGCCGTCGTCCTCGACGCTCCCGACGGTTGCCCGCGTTATTGCAGCCGCATCGTTCGCGACGTCGATGCGAAGGCGCCGACGCCCGACTGGATGAAGCAGCGCCTGCAGCGCAGCGGGGTGCGCTCGATCAGCGCGCTGGTCGACGTGACCAACTACGTGATGCTTGAACTCGGACAGCCGCTGCACGCGTTCGACAATGCGAAGCTCGTCGGCGCGATCCACGTCCGCTACCCGCACACAGGCGAAAAAGTGCGGCTGCTCAACGAGCAGACCGTCGTTCCCGCGGCCGATACGCTGCTGATCGCGGACGAGGCGCGCGCGCTGGCCCTTGCCGGCATCATGGGCGGTGAAGACAGCGGCATCACGCTCGACACCGTCGATGTGTTCCTCGAGAGCGCATTCTTCGCGCCGGCAGCCATCGCCGGGCGCGCGCGCAGCTACGGCTTCGTCTCCGACGCGTCACATCGTTTCGAGCGCGGTGTCGATTTCGAACTCGCGGGACGAGCGATCGAGCGCGCAACCCGGCTCATTCTCGACATCTGCGGCGGCGCCGCAGGGCCGGTCGATGAAGCGGTCGCCAAGGACCACCTGCCGGCGCGTCCGGCAGTCCGGTTGCGTCCTGCGCGCGCCCGCCGCCTGCTCGGTATCGATCTCGGCGACGACGCGATCGTGAAGCTGCTCGAAGGTGTGCATCTGTCGGTCGAACGCGAGGGCGACGCGCTGCTCGTCGCGCCGCCGTCGTTCCGCTTCGACATCGAGATCGAGGAAGACCTGATCGAGGAGATCGCGCGCCTGCACGGCTACGACGCCATTCCCGCCTGCGCGCCGCAAGGTTCCCTGATGATGCTCGACCGTTCCGAGTCGGGCCGTTCCGTGTGGGATGTCCGCCATCTTCTCGCGGCACGCGATTTCCAGGAGGTCGTCAACTACGCGTTCGTCGAGGAAGCCTGGGAGCGGGATTTCTGCGCAAACGCCGAACCCATCCGCCTGGCCAATCCGATCGCGAGCCAGATGAGCGTGATGCGCTCCAGTCTGATCCCGGGGCTTGCGGCGAATCTGGTCGCGAATCGCAAGCGCCAGCAGGCCAGGGTGCGCGTGTTCGAGATCGGCCGCTGCTTCGAACGCAAGGCGGACGGCGAACCGGTCGCCGGCTTTCATCAGCCGCTGCGCGTCGCGGGGCTCGCAGCGGGTCTTGCGTTGCCCGAACAGTGGGGCGCTGCGAGCCGCCAGGTCGATTTCTACGACGTGAAGAGCGATGTCGAAGCGCTTTTCGCGCCGCGCGCGCTCGGCTTCGAACGGCTGTCGGATCCCGCGCTGCATCCCGGGCGCGCCGCCAGCATTTTGCTCGACGGCCGGCGGATCGGACTCCTCGGCGAAATCCACCCAGTATGGGTGCAGCGCTATGAAATGGGAACGGCGCCTGTCGTGTTCGAGATCGAACTGGACGCTGCGCTCCTGGCTGATCTTCCCGCGTATCGCGAGATTTCCCGGCAACCCGCAGTGACGCGTGACGTCGCCTTGGTCGTCGAGCAGGCGCTGACCGCTGCGCGGGTGATCGAGGTCATGCGCGAGGCGGCGGCGGAGATTGTGATGGGGATAGAGCTGTTCGATGTCTACCATGGCAAAGGCATCGATACGGGGAAAAAGAGCCTTGCGTTCAGGGTGTTGATGCAAGATACTCAGCGCACGCTCGAAGATGCCGAAGTGGATGCCGCGGTCGAAGCGATCGTCCGCCATGCGGAAACCTCCTTGGGGGCACGGCTGCGTGGATAGTGCAATGAACGTCACCCTGACCAAAGCGGAACTGGCTGACCTGCTGTTCGAGCGGGTCGGCCTCAACAAGCGCGAAGCCAAGGACATGGTGGAAGGCTTTTTCGAGGAGATCCGCCAGGCGCTGGAGCGCGGGGAGTGCGTGAAGCTCTCGGGCTTCGGCAACTTTCAGCTCCGCGACAAGCCCCAGCGGCCGGGTCGCAATCCGAAGACCGGCGAGGAAATCCCGATCACTGCGCGCCGGGTCGTGACCTTTCACGCCAGTCAGAAACTCAAGGCCGCCGTGGAGCAGCTGAGCGATGCAAGCAAGCAGCCATAACGAGACTCCGGCAACTCAGCTGCCTCCGATTCCGGCCAAGCGGTATTTCACGATCGGCGAGGTCAGCGAACTGTGCGCCGTCAAGCCGCACGTGCTGCGGTACTGGGAACAGGAATTCACCCAGCTCAAACCGGTGAAGCGGCGCGGTAACCGACGCTACTATCAACACCATGAAGTCCTGCTCGTCCGCCGCATCCGCGAACTGCTCTACGAGGAGGGCTTCACCATTTCGGGCGCTCGCAACAAGCTCGGCGAGACGGCAATCCACCAGCATGAAGAGGCCGAGGAAGTCTCCCGTCTGCGGTCGGTGATCGCGCACCTGCGTTCGGAAATCGTCACCACGCTGGAGCACCTCAAGGCCTGAGGCAGTACTGGCAAATGTCGAGAATATCGCTATAATGCTTGCTTGTGTCGGGGCGTAGCGCAGCCTGGTAGCGCACTTGCATGGGGTGCAAGGGGTCGCGAGTTCGAATCCCGCCGCCCCGACCAATAGAATCAAGCACTTAGGCCAGTCGAAAGACTGGCCTTTTTGCTTTGTAGGCCGACTTGCGACACTTTTTGCGACACCTTGGCGCTAGAGCGTGTTGCCGCTAGCTGAACCGTCTGCTTCAGAGCTGGCGCGAGAAGAATGAAAAGAGCGCAGCGTTGCCGAGGAGACCATGCCGGTTTGTGCAACGCCGGGAACGTCCGAGCTCACTTTGCGCTTTGAGCTCCATATCTCGGGCCCCATCGCTTCATAGCCATCCCGCTGGGTCGCTCGCTACGCGACGCGAGCGGTGCTTGTCGCTCCCCTCTCTCCCAGTCACTGGCAGGACAGACCGTACGATCAGTGTAAACAGTCGCAGTCTTGCTCATCTCGGTTCCGTGCATAGAATCTGGGGCCGCGGCAAACAACGCCTGTTGAAAAGATCTCCTGCGTACGATCGTGGTAAGTCAAGTCGTTCATTTTTTCCTAACGCGGCCCTAATGGCCTTTGTCGCCGCTCATTGCTGACCTGCTAGCTGCGAGCTCGGAAGCAATGGAGTGGGCCACGTCTAACGAAATTGACGGCGAGATGGCAGTGCCGACCTGTTGCATTCGTCACTAGAGAACGGGAGCTGAACAGACGGAGAACCGATCTTCTTCGCTTGCAGTTTCGGCTGTTCCGCTTGCTCTGCTCCGGATTTCTCTTGAAGGCTCTTGGCATAATAAGAGCGGGCGCCTCAGGCGGGTAGACCGCACGTTTCGATCCCGTCTAGAGCCACATTGAGCCCTCATAAGGAGGCGTACAACGTCATAGGCTGATTGCGAATGCCGGCTCAGGTAACTCAACACGAGGTCGAGAATGCTGCATTCAAATTGATAGAATGACGCAGGCAGACTTAACCGAGCGATTACATATCGGCTAAGCGCATTAATGATGCCGGCAATAGAGGCGCCGTAGAAACAAAGAGGGCTATTATGGCTGGAGATGAAGCAGTTCAGAGCGGCGATTCGCCAACGTGGGTGCGCCCGGAAGGTCGCGACGCCGAACACTACAAAGATACTATTAAGTGGACATTTAGACGATGGGCGTGGGAGTTCCTCATCAGAAATCCGGATTTCGTTTCGGACTGTGATCGGGTTCGTCTTAAAGATGAGAGTGAGAAAAAAGTAGTTGCAAAAAAGTACGGGCTAAAGCGGTTCAAATCATATGACGAACCCTGGGGGATAAAAGAAAAGCGACCAAGGTTCTTTAGCGAACCAACGAAGCGCCTAACGAACCTGACTAGGAAATCAAAGCGGCTCGAAGTGGTTGTAGGTCCAGGGAAACTGCTGTTCATGTTTGATCTCGGAGCAGTCGCCAGAGGGACCATTACTGCCAAGCGAGAGATAGACGAGGCAATAGATGCGTTCGAAAAAGGGCTCGAGGGATATCGAACAAAAAATCCCGGACTCAATGGTGAAACCAAGGATAGTGACCATATTGAACGGACGGCACTTAACTTCGGAGTATTCCTTAGAATCCTAGATTGTGTTGAAAATCCAGGAAGTAAGATGACGAATCGAGAATCGCAGCGTCTGATCTACACAAACTTTGATAGCGACCCAAGCTATGATCCGAACATCGAGAGAGTCTGGAATAGGCACCGTGCCAATGCACTTAAATTCGTGCGAGAGAGATATCTCGAAATCGCCATACTGGGCGGGAAACCGCGCGAGGCGATGAATATATCTATTAGACGAACAGCTGAAGAAAACGACGTGGAGATGGCGTAGAGGCATTAACTCTAGGGAGATCGCCAGCTTCAGGCTTCGAACGTCGAATAAAACCGCTTAACAAAGCGCCAGGCGAAAAACGCGCAGGCGAGATTGAGGAAGGTGAGATGGATGTCGCCGTGTCGCTCGTATGGATGCGCAGCTGCCAGAACCGATGCAGCTAGGACAAGGATCGTTCGACGCCCCAGTAAGTGTCGTCGCAGGCGCTGCCACACGCCGGCCTCCTGCCACGCGATGTCAGTCTTGAGCACGAACAAAATGCCGGTGAGGGCCTCGCGGTCGCTCACACTCGCCCGAGGACGCCCGCCCAGGGACGACCTTAGGTGAGCCGGCAATGCTGGTTCAATCCCGCCCCACAGCTCATCCGGCAGGATCGTTTGGCCTTGGCTGTGCGCCTTCTCCATCACCTCACCGATCGAGGCACCTCCAGCACGTGTTGGCTTCGTTCGCCTCCGTGTTGTTAGACGCTCGTAAGTTCATTTGCTGACAGCAATGGCTCTGCCGGTCCGACTTTCTAAACAACTGTGCTCAAGTCGTAACGGCTCTATGTCCCCTGATGGCGCGGACATAGGGCAGAAAGTAGAGCAGTACTAACGCCGAGCTTTTATAGCTCTTCTGGAAGCGAAGCCACGAACTCGGCGCTTGATGCAAGAGCGACGTACAACGCTAGGCGAGCCCCTGTATCACAAAACGTACGGCGTGACAATGACGGGAATAGTAGTGCTTGCGGTCAGCGACCAGCGTAGCCGCGGTAAACAAAATACGGTGCGTAAGTTGATTCGACTTGGAAAACAAGGAGCGCACCGTGAAACGACAGCCAAACACCGCCTCGGCGATCAGCCCGACTGGATCCAATGCGTTCGGCGATGAAATCCCGAGGGTAGCAAACCTTCCTGAATGGCGACCCTCCACTCCTGAGCAAGCAGACCTAGCCAATTTTCCATTTCTGCCAGATTACGCGTACGTGAAGCTCCGAACCGTGCTCGCGCTTTTCGGGTGTTCACGAGCTACATGGTGGCGTTGGATAAAGACGGGAGCTGCCCCTGCGCCCAGGAAGTTCGGTAGCCGAATTTGTGCGTGGCAGGTTGGTGAACTGCGCGCGAAATTGAAGGGGGATGCGCCATGAGGAAGACCTCTAAATCTATCCGGATTAGTTCGAGGTATGTTGGTGACCAACACGTCATACCGACGACTGCGTCTGATGTGCGTGTCGGGAAGGAAGCTTTAGGGTCAAGTATAGATGGGGCCGCGCCAAGTGTTCAGGTTGCTCAAAGGGTAATGGGACAAGAGGCTTTGTCCCAAGGTGTTTCGAAGGGTAGTCAAAACTTCCAACAAACGCCACCCAGCGTACCGACAACTCCTGATGCCCAGAAGGCAGAATCCGGAAGGCCCTGTACGGCCATCAGTGCCTTTAGCCCCGGGCTAACTGTGGTTGCTATCCGTGATAAGTGCCCGGTGCAATATGTGCGCTGGGCGCTTGAACTGTCCGCACTAGAAGGCGGTACGGAGCTAGGCATTCCCTTCCCAACCGATCAACGGCTCCTGTCGCTGTATTCGGGGAACGACCGCGAAGTCGAACAGGCCAGGTATTTGGCTGGATTTGGAACCTCAACCGGCAGCGTCGGCTTCCATAGTTTCCGAGTCGTCGGAAGCAGCCGACGCTTTAACTGGTGTGGCCCCGAGGGCAGACACGTTCTTCTTGATGCAGTTAGGGAGGATGGGGGTTGGGTTACCGTCCACCAAGAGACTTCCGGTCCTATCACGTCGAGTGCTGCGGAGGGGCTACTGCGAATAAGCAGCGGGGCTCGGGAGGCAGGTGTGCGCGTCATGTTTTTTCTCGTCTGTTCCGAGACGGCTTGCGGACTCGAAGAATTGTGCGACGAGTACGTTGAAGTGACGAGCTGCGAACCAGATATCGGATGGAAGGCGGCGTTTCTGATTGACTGTGTCGGAATCAGTCATCTCGATATTTTTGATATTGGGAAAGCGATGTGTAGTGTCGGCCTGGCAAGCGGAGCGCTGTACCGAAAGTACGACCCGTTCATCTCGAAAAATCTCGACACTCGTCTGATGTGGGTTTTGCGCGGACAAGGCGAGACGTACGAAGAAATCGCCAAGATCTTTCAGGTTAACAAGACCTCGGTGTTACGGCGCCTCAGGAGCTTACCGCCTCCGCGGAGCATTCAAATGGAGGAGGGCTGGTTAGCCCGCCACCTCGAATGGCGGGGTGCTATATCCGGAGATCCAGGCGCCGGCGATTGACGATATCAAGAGAACGTCTGGGCTAGCGCCCATGCATCGGAGCAGGCTGCAGCACGAAGCACGCAACAGGCGCAACAGGTGCAACAGGTGCAACAGGCGCAACAGGTGCAACAGGTGCAACAGGCGCAACAGGCGCAACAGGTGCAACAGGCGCAACAGGCGCAACAGACGCAACAGGCGCAACAGGCGCAACAGGCGCAACAGGCGCAACAGGCGCAACAGGCGCAACAGGCGCAACAGGCGCAACACGAAAACTGTAAAGAGCTCAAGTGAAGGCTACGTGGGTTCGCTCGCACTTTGAAATTAGTAAATCACCAATGGCGAATGCAAAGTAGATCGGACTGGCTCTAACAGATGAAACGGAGCTTCAGATGGGCGGACACAGTGAACTAGTTGTGGGCCAAAAGAGACGTTCTCCAAGTAACACGGTATATGGCTTCGATCGCATAAGTTTGGCGTTCGATAGGCCAGAGTCGCCGATTTCCGAGGCTGTGCTATGGAAGCATTGTTCCGATCTCGATGTGCGGATCGCGCAATTGCCGTACCAGTCTCGCTGGAAGGCTCAGATGGCGATCTATCAACCGACAGCGGATTGCCTAAAGCTTCTTCATGACAGCATGAGGCACGATATCGCCGTCTTGGTCACCTATGTTGAGTTTGCATGCGACTTGCTGACCACTTCATCAGAATACGCAGACCGATGGCGAGATGAGTTCGTGGCAGCCGCCTCTGTTCGTTACCAGCAGCAGCCTGCAAGTTGGTTCAAAGGTACATGCTACTACGGTAGACGGTCCGACACTGCCAGTCGCCGCTCGAACGTTGTCGCCGTTTACAGCGACAGGCCAAGCAAGCTCAATAACGCGCGGCCAAGGAAACAGGCGCCGCCTTGCTTGCATATTGAATGGCGCGTATCAGGAGCCGACGCACTCGAGCGTCACGGCGTAGCCTGCCTCAACGACCTAATTCTCTTCGATCACCAGAGCTTTTGGAACCGGAATGTCCGCTTACACAAGCTCCCAAAGCTGACGGCACTAGGGCGCCTACTTGCGACATCCGCTGAAAATCAGCGCAGTACTAGAGACGATGCTAGCCGCCAGCGTGCTGTTCGGTGGCGCGCTAAGCACAGTGTCGACAAAAAATTCATGATGCACAACGCGCTGCTGGAAACACGCGAGTTGACGGAGAAACTGGAGAAGGTGCTCTTCACAGACTGGTTGATCGCTACCGTTGCACATTAGGAACATCAATTTTACGCAACTGATATAGATGTCAACTATTCACACTACACCGCTATTTGCGTGTGATTAGAAAAGCTGTAAACACCGCAAAAACACGAAGAATTTCTTCAAAAACAGGTGTTTTTAGCACTTTTTGTTGTCGCTAGATAGTGACACTAATTTAGTTAAGCAACACGTACGATCGGCTGCGACATGGCGCATGTGCGAACGAGTATGGAGATACGATGACTGCTGGATCGTCTTCTGCTGAGCGGATAATTAAGAGCAAAGCGCGGTACGCAGAAGTGTGCGCTGCGCCCGGTGCCGGGAAAACGCACACGTTGCTGCGCAAGGTGGAACGCATGTGTCGTGACGGCATACCCGCTGATCAGATCTTAGTCGTCAGTTTTTCGAACGCTGCGGTGTTGGAACTAAGCTGTCGATTGTCAGCCCTTCAGCGGCGAGATTCAGCCCGTGATGGCGACCGTCAGTTATCTCGTCCTAAGCTTGATCTGTCGAAAATTGCCATCAAAACTCTTCACGGGTTCGCGCGGCAGCTTATCGGTAAAAAAGCCCTTCTCACCGAGGCGGATACCTGTGCGCTACTACGCAAAGTCATCGGCTCTGTACAGCGGGACTGCGAGGAAATGGTTTTATGGTCCGCTGACGACGTTTCTGAATCAATCCGAGAGCGTCGCCTAACGCAACTGGAGAAGTTGCTAGAGCAGGCTGAGACACTGAAGGTGCTGAGCCTCTTTGCGACCGTGTGCGCGTCCCAACGGCCCTTGTCCGAGATCGTTGCATGGGCGCAATTCGAAAGCCTAAGAGCGTTTCTCAGGGTGCTTTCGGTCGTCCGGTCTCGGTTCATCGCGGCAAAGAAGAAGAGTGGAGTCATCGACTATGGCGACATGCTTGTACAAGCCATCAGCGCGATTGGTCGGGGAGAGCCTGTGCCGTTTCGCCATATTCTCGTCGACGAGTACCAGGACTGCAGCCCAGCGCAAGTTTGCCTGCTGGCGCGTTTAGCCAAGCTTAAGCGTCGTACGCTCATGGTCTTTGGCGATTCGGGCCAAGCGATCTTTGGCTTTGGAGGCGCGAGCTATACCCCTTTGTCGGCGGTGCTCGATGGCGTTAAACAATTTACTTTGCCGAATTCGCGACGCCTTACCGCGCAAAATGCTGCTTTCGCTTCAACGATAGCCCTGCATTCAGCCGATGCCGTCATTCGAGGCGACCGGGATGGCAAGCGCCCTGTTCTCGTGCGTGACGAGTCGTTGGATAGTCAGACCAGGCGAGTTGTCGCGGATATCCGCACGCTGATCAAGCGAGGTGTGGCGCCCGAACAGATCGCTGTGCTAGCTCGAACTGGGGCGCTCCTGTTACCAGTCGAACAGATGCTGCTAGCGGCACACGTGCCTACCACGCGGTTGGGTAAAGTTCGGGATTCCCTCCACGCACTCCGTGTTCTGAAACTAGTGTCCGTGGCCTCCAAGTGTAACGGGAAGCGCTCGTCCGCAATCCTAACGGTTCTTAGAACGGCACTGGGCGAACTCGAAGATGTGGAGGACGATGCCTGGAGTAAAGCGGCACTCTCGCTAAGAAATGTATGCCGCGTCCCGTCACTAGAGGGGCGGTATCGACTGTGCGCAAAGATCTACTTAAGGCTGATGGGGGGCGTCCGGGATGATCCTCAGTTGGCTGCAGATGTGAACCGTTGGGAGCCGCTCTGCCGAGCGTACCGTTCTGCAAAATCGATGAGGACCGATATTAGGACGATTAGCGGCTCGTCGGTCGTCACCGGCACAATCCACTCGGCGAAGGGGCGGGAGTGGGACCACGTCTTAGTTGTCGGCGTGACCGACGGGCTGCTCCCACTATATTTGGCGCGGGACGATAGGGCGCTCGCCGAAGAGCGCAACCTGCTGTACGTGGCAGTTACTCGAGCGCGGGAAACTCTTCGCATGTATCACGCACCCACCAACCACGCACGAAGTCGCCAGCGATTTGAGTGCGTTAGTCGGTACTTGGATTCGAACGCGCGGCGACTGCTACTCGCTGCTTAGGATACAGACCGCAAAAGTCGCCGACTAGCGATAATCACGCTTATCGCTAGTTGGGGCGAAGGCGAGCGGCGAGAAGAGGGGAGTGGCGAGGCATGACGCGTGTCCGACCAAAGCCGCCCTTGAATCCGCGGCTTTGCCGAAAGCTAACGCAGCGGCCGGCCCGAGAATGCCAAGCACATCACCCGGAAGCCGTTCTCCAGGAATGAGTGGCCCGAAGAAATCAGTCAGGTCATTGCCACCGTTCGCTTGTGAAGCATGATAGTCCAACCGCGCACAGACGAAGGCTCGCGAAAAGCGCAACTTCGATCCTCCCCCGCACCACCAATTCAAAAAGGCCAGACGTTGCTCTGGCCTTTTTCACGTCCGCCCGAAACGCCAGCACTGGCGCGGGTTCCGGCGATCCGTGCGAAAGGTGCGGTCGCACCAGAAACCCCGCATTTGTCATAATTTGCACAAAAATGAGGCAGAGCGGGCTCTCTACTCTCTGTTTGTGCGAAAGGCGGTTTCGCATGTGCCCTATATAAATCAATGCGTTACGAAGGGCGGTTTGAGTCGTGATTTGGTGTGCGAGGGCGACCGAGTGCGAGATTATGATGCGAGCAAAACCGTGAACGTCGATTGGGGGCGCGGCGACTCGGGCGATCGCCCTCGGAAAGGCTAATACGATGCTGGCACTGGTACAACGGGTCTGCGAGGCGCGCGTCGTCATCGAGGGCGAAGTCGTAGGCCAGATTGGCCCCGGGCTGCTGGTGTTCTTGTGTGCCGAGCGCGGCGATACCGAAGCCGAAGGCGAGCGTCTGCTCGCCAAGTTGCTCAAGCTGCGCATCTTCCCAGACGTTCAGGGACGCATGAACCGGTCGGCGCAGGATGTGGGCGGGGGACTGTTGATCGTGAGTCAATTCACGCTGACTGCTGACACCTCGGGCGGCAATCGACCCAGCTTCAGCGGAGCCGCCGCGCCCGCCGACGGATTGCGGCTGTACGAGGCGTTCGTGCGGTGTGCCTGCGACTCGCACCCCGAGGTCCAGAGCGGCGAGTTCGGTGCCGAGATGCAGGTTCATCTGGTCAACGACGGGCCGGTCACCGTGCCGCTGAGGATCGTGCCGACGGCGCTGCCGTCCTGATCCGATCGTTGTTTTCATTATTTTCGATAGCCAACCGAATCCATGACTATCCGTACACTGAGGTGCCCTACGTTTTCCGCCTTCCAAGCGGCCGTCCTCATGCTGCCATGTCTTGCTGCTTCTGTTGTTCGATCCAGGTCTGCAGAATCATTCGTGACCGCGGCTCGAAGTCGGCAGCATTACGCTCGAAACCTCGAATCCGAGGTCTCTCGATTCGAAGTCTGCAGCAGGCCGGTCATGTCGGCCGGCAGCAACGGCCGGGAAAAAAAATAGCCCTGCCCGACGTTGCAACCGTGCGCTTTCAAAATGTCGTACTGGCCCGCGTGTTCGACCCCCTCGGCGACGACCCGCAAGCCCAGCGTATGCGACATGCCGATGATCGCCCGCGTGATCGCGTTGTCGTCCTCGTCGTGCTCGATCGCATCGATGAAACTCTTGTCGATCTTGACGTTGTTGATCGGTAGCCGCTTGAGGCAACTGAGCGACGAGTAGCCGGTACCGAAATCATCAATCGTCACCTGCACGCCAAGCTCGCGCAACTCGCTCAGCGGAACCAGCAACCGCTCCAGATCGCCTTGCAGCGCGCGCTCGGTCACCTCGACCTCGAGGAATCTCGCTTCGACGCCGGTATCGACGAGCGCATGCCGGACGGACTGCACCATGCCGGGTCGGCGAAACTGCCGCGGCGACACGTTGACCGCGACGCGCGGCGACTCGGGAAACATCGCCTGCCACGCCTTGATCTGCGCACATGCCGCTCGGAGCACCCACTCGCCGATCGGAATGATCAGACCGCAGTCCTCGGCGATCGGGATGAACTGCATCGGTGGCACCAGACCGTGGCTCGGATGGCGCCAGCGCAGCAGCGCTTCGACGCTGGCGATTTCCTTTGTGCCCAATTCGAACTGGGGCTGGTAGACGAGAAAGAATTCCTGCTGATCGATCGCGCGGCGCAGATCGAGTTCCATGTCCCGACACTGCTGCGCCCGCACGTCGAGTTCGACGGTAAAGAACTGCAGCGCGTTCTTGCCGGTCTCCTTTGCCTCGTACATCGCCGTGTCGGCATTTTTGAGCAGCGTCTTGATGTCGCGGCCATCCTCGGGATAGTTGCTGATGCCGACGCTCGCCGTCGTGTGGACGTCGCGCTCGCCGAGCCGCACCGGCCTCGCAGTGCTGTCGAGGATGCGCTGCGCCATGGTCCTGACTTCGCCCGGCTCGGCGTCCTCGATGAGCACGCTGAACTCGTCGCCGCCCATGCGCGCGACGGTATCCTGCGCGCGTACGCATTGGTCGATGCGTCCGCCGATCTCCTGCAGCAGGCGGTCGCCAGCGTCGTGGCCCAAGGTGTCATTGATCGTCTTGAAATTGTCGAGATCGATGAACAACAGCGACAACCGCGAGTGCTGGCGCTCGCAACGGGCAACCGCATGTCCGAGTCGGTCGAAAAACAGGTTGCGGTTGGCCAGCCCAGTCAACTCGTCGTGCGTCGCGGCATACTCGAGCCGCTGCGTTTCCTTTACCTGGCTGAGATCGGTGAACACGGCTACATAGTTCGTCACGCCGCCGCGCGCGTCGGCGACCGAGCTGACCGCGAGCCACGCGGGAATGGGTGAGCTGTCCTTGCGCTGGCAGGCGATCTCGCCTT